>Ga0207114_1074_pt1 | contig 31534 bp, 17 predicted proteins | sample Alteio_BWMinHeat_70_FD_153560 | JGI IMG/M metagenome (GOLD analysis project Ga0207114, IMG submission 153560) | Enriched cells from forest soil in Barre Woods Harvard Forest LTER site, Petersham, Massachusetts, United States -... | ecosystem: Environmental > Terrestrial > Soil > Temperate forest >... | reverse complement strand
CGATGGGCGTAGTCATCGAAAACTAAATCTTACCATCCAAATCTATAACATGAAAATCACCTTCAAATCAATTTTACCAGCCCTGGCTATGGGAACACTCCTCTTAAATTCCTGTGGATCTAAACAGGTGAAATCAGAGGATGAACAAATAACCAAGGACACGCTCAAGGATGCGGTCATTGCCGATGTTACTCAGATCAGAGGAAACATCCCCTCCCCTAGCGCTATCTCAAAAAATTTCAGCAAGGCGGGATACGCCTACATGAAAAATCTGCTTAACCCTTCATCAAAGGGTAGCGGATATTCCACCAAAGTTCAGGCAGCTTTTGGTATGGGTGCCTATGGAGCAGACCTGGGTTATGTAGGTTCTTATAACCAAAACGGCGACGCGTCTGAATATCTGGGGCAGGTAGCCAAACTTGCACAGCAGCTGAAAATCGAAACCGCTTTCGACCCTGCTTTTATTCAGAAGATGGGGTCTGCAAAAGGCGATTCCATTAATGACATGCTCAATGAAGCCTTCGCCAAGGCCGAACGCAACCTCAAATCAAACGACCGGATGGCTGTTGCCGCCATTGTAATTACCGGAGGTTGGATTGAGGGCTTGCATATAGCCACCGAAGCCATCAGCTCCAAACCCATGGACGACAAGAACAAAGATCTTTATCATGACATCTACGTACATGTCTATGCATTCCAAAATGTACTGGATTTGCTTCACCAATATGAAAAAGATGCCGACTGCAAAAAGGTACTCGATGAGATCAAGCCGTTTGAGAAGACCTTGAGTGATTATGCCAATCAGCCCAAGCTCAGCGATGCAAACATTGGCCCTCTGAAAGATGCTGTCAATGGCCTCCGCGGGAAATTTCTTTAATACTTTGAAAACCGTTTACAAAACAATCACGCCTTCGGCGTGATTGTTTTGTTTTCAGGGTACTACGACGAACTTTCCAGTAACACTCATTCCATTCCGGGTACTCACCCGATAGAAATAAAAACCTTCTGGAAAATCCTTCCCGGAGAAATGAAACTCTTTTTCGTCAATAGAGAATCCACGACCTCTTTGCAGGTCCTCCCCCGCTTCATCAGCAAATCTCCATACACCTGGTTGGCAGGAAGATAAGCTGCCTGTGTATGGGGATTTGCTGATGAAGCGGGGCGGTTGATAAAATAACCAAACATATCCGGATTTTTTTTCTGAAAGATTTTTCTTTTTTGTACATTAACACTTCGTTTTAAGGATGAATATTCATTTCTTCCATTCTTTGATCGAGGGGGGGAAGTACCTACAGGAGGAAGTATATTTCAAACCATTTTTATCAGGGAATTAAAGAGTCTGGGGTGGGACCGTTGAGTCTATCTCAGGAATTACTTTCAGCTTTTTTCGAAAGAATCACATTATCAGGTTAATAAGGCAAAAAGCCGTTCTTGTCTTGTTCATTACCTGTTTAATGAATGTTTACAAGTAGGAGTCGGCTCCTATCTGAATTATATTATTTTTGAATCCCTTTTTACAAAAACAGACTTATATCGCCTTACCGGCATTAACACTATATTTTTCGAACATGAAAGAACTGGATGAAAAGCGTAAGGATACGCGTACGGGAATAAAAAAGATGAGCACCATCAACCAGCAGATTTTTGAGATAGGTAAACTTCCTCCTCAGGCGGTTGACCTGGAAGAAGCCGTGTTGGGAGCCATGATGCTCGAAAAAGATGCACTCACCAATGTCATTGATATTCTGCAACCCAAGAGTTTCTATAAAGAATCCAATGGAAGGATTTTCGGTGCCATACAGGTCCTGTTCAACAACAGCGAACCGGTAGACATCCTTACCGTTACCAATCAATTAAAAAAAACAGGAGAACTGGATATTGTGGGCGGAGCCTATTACATTACCTCTCTCACCAACCGCGTAGCTTCTGCAGCCAATGCCGAATTTCATGCTCGTATCATATCCCAGAAATACATTCAGAGGGAACTGATCCGTATTTCTACGGAAACCATCCGGAATGCCTATGAAGATACAACCGATGTATTCGATCTTCTGGATGCGGCGGAAAGTTCCCTCTATTCGGTAGTGGAAACCAACATCCGGAAGAACTACGATAAGATGAGTACCCTCATCGGTCAGGCTATCAAACAAATCGAAGTGGCCCGAAACCAGAAAACAGGGGTTACGGGTGTGGAAAGCGGATTTACGGAATTGGACAGGTATACTTCCGGCTGGCAAAACTCCGATCTCATCATTATTGCCGCTCGTCCTGCCATGGGTAAAACAGCGTTGGTTCTGTCTCTCGGAAGAAATGCTGCGGTTGATTTCGGGAAACCTATCGCCGTGTTTTCATTGGAGATGTCCTCCATTCAGCTGGTAAGTCGTTTGATAGCCAGCGAATCGGAACTCAGCGCAGAGAAGCTTCGTAAAGGACAACTGGAAGATCATGAGTTCGAACAGCTCAATGCGAAAATCGGGAAGCTGGCTGAAGCTCCCATCTTTATTGACGACACTCCTGCCCTGTCTATCTTCGAACTTCGTGCAAAGGCACGCCGGCTTCACCAACAGCATGGTATCCGCATGATCATTGTGGATTATCTTCAGCTGATGACAGCAGGAGGTGATAACCGCGGAAACAGGGAACAGGAAATCAGCAGCATCTCCCGTTCTCTCAAAAGCATCGCCAAAGAATTGAATATACCGGTCATCGCTCTTTCCCAGCTTAGCCGTGCGGTAGAAACCAGAGGAGGTGATAAAAAGCCTCAGCTGAGTGACCTTCGTGAATCAGGAGCCATTGAACAGGATGCCGACATGGTTCTGTTCATACACCGTCCTGAGTACTATGGACTGGAAGCCGACGAAGCCGGAAACTCCACTCAGGGTAAAGCGGAAATCATCATTGCCAAACACCGGAATGGTAAAGTCGGTAGCGTAGGCCTGAGGTTTATTGACCGCCTGGCCAAATTTACCGACCTCGACAATTACGCCGGTGACCCGGCAGGTCCCAACTACAATGCTTCCGGAGGCCTGGAGCCGAGTGCCGACTTCGGAACCGGTGGAGACAAAGGAACCGTTATCCGTGGCTCGAGGATGAATGATATAGAGGAAGAGCCCTTTTAATAAAACTTGAAGTCACAATTTGTGACCTCAAGAGGAAATGTTCGTAAATTTACGTATGAAGCGTATCCTCCTCATTCTGTTTCTCATTTGTTCTCTTTCCCGGATGAACGCCTCCTCCATCCTCATTCCAATGGACGATACCCAGAAGAACCACCTCAAAGCTTATGGCATTGCCTACTTTGTTCTGACTAAAAACATAGATGTTCAATGGCTCCTCTACTACCGTGGCGGAGCCTTCATGTTCCGGGACGACAAACTCTTCGAAAACGAATGTCTCATCCGCGGCGTTTCTTTCGAAGTGATTGCCGATGCCCGTGCCAATTCCATTATTGCCGAAATATCCAACCCGGAGGTGAACATGGATGTGGTGAAGCTGGAGAAAGCTCCCAAGATTGCGGTTTACACCCCCAAGTCCAAACAGCCCTGGGACGATGCAGTGACACTTGTTCTCGAATACGCAGAAATACCTTACGAAAAAGTGTACGATGACGAAATCATACAAGGCAAACTGCCTTTGTATGACTGGCTTCACCTGCATCACGAAGATTTCACAGGTCAGTATGGAAGATTCTGGGCTGGTTTCAGTCAGGCCCCCTGGTATAAAGACCAGGTAAAGGAAGCCGAAACAACGGCATCCCGTTTAGGTTTCGCCAAAGTTTCCCAATTGAAACTGGCAGTTGCCCAGAAGATTCGTGACTTCACTGCCGGCGGAGGCTTTTTGTTCTGCATGTGTTCGGCAACAGATACCTACGACATTGCTCTTGCAGCCGAAGGAGTGGATATATGCGAGAGCATGTTCGACCACGACCCGGCCGACCCTAACATGAACAGCAAACTGGATTATTCCAAGTGTTTCGCTTTTCAAAACTTCAAGCTTAGCACCGATCCCCGGGAATACCGGTTCAGTGAAATTGATTCCTACAAAATGCGTCAGGAGAGGTATCGCATCACGGAGAAAAACGATTACTTCACCCTCAATGAATGGTCAGCCAAATGGGATCCGGTAGCCTCCATGCTCTGCCAGGACCATGATAATTTAATCAAAGGTTTTTATGGTCAGACCACGGGCTTTGATAAAACCTATATCAAACCCAACGTTCGGATCATGGGCGAGAACAAAGCAGCCAATGAAGCCCGGTATATTCATGGAGAATACGGAAAAGGCATGTGGACTTTTTACAGCGGACACGACCCGGAAGACTACCAGCACCATGTGGAAGAACCACCTACCGATTTAAGCCTTCATCCCAATTCTGCGGGCTATCGTCTCATCCTCAACAATGTGTTGTTTCCGGCAGCCAAGAAGAAAAAACAGAAAACTTAGTTATTGAATATCCACGACACTCCCAGTTTCATGGCCCTGTCAGGTGCCGGATAGTGGGGAGCAAGGTAGTAGCTGTTGGAAGGATAGCCTGAGTTTATGTGCTCATAAGTAATAAACAGTCTTACCGTTCTTATCTGCATACTCAAATACAGGTCAGTGAAAGGATAATTTCCAATCTTTTTATCAAACTGAAGTACGAATTGTCCCGTTGCGGGCATGTAATACTGGCTGTAATAAGAGGAAAAATAAGTTACGTTAATCCCGATCTGATAAAACAAGGTATTCTTAATGGCGTGGTGAAAATAAAGAGAGTGCTTGGTTATCCATTCCGGAAAAGGCAACACCCCCTGATCGGAAGAGTACTGATACGTGATCCGATTGACCAGGCACCAACTTCCCAGATTCAGTTCTTTCGATATGTAGGCACCGGATACGGAACAGGAAGGAGTTAGTTGCTGGGGATATGCCTGGGCATCAAAAAACACATGGTGGTCAAAATTTTGAACGAACGCTCCGGCTTCCAGGAACCAGGCAGGAAAAACGAGGGTTATTTTTCCTTTTTGTGAGCCTTCGGAAAGGAACTGATTTTTCCAGATAAAGTTTGTTGAATTACAAATCAGGCTGAGGTAATCCGGTTTGAGCAATGTAGTTCCGGCATTTACTTTCAGAATCATTTTTTTACGGAAGAACGGTTTTTCAAGAGAGGCCTCAGCCCTGTAGTCGCCCTTGTTGTATCCGCTCCATACATATTCTCCGTTGAGCCGAAATCCGAAGACCGAGCCGGTATCGGGAGAGGTGAAAAGGCCCCCTCTGGCCGTCCAGTTCAAAAAAGCTGTATCCACCACGGCCGTTTGTTTCAGACGAATCACTTCGTTTTCGATGCTCGCAAAGGCACGTAGTTTACGGTTTCCTCCTCCCCGCTTTTGCTCCCAGTTATTCCACCCAACAGCGCTTTGTATCCGGTATAAATAAACAGAATCTCTGTAAATGGTTTGAGTGGAATAATTGTTCCGGTAAAAACGTTTGGCGTCCACAAGTGAGTCCACATAAGCGATGGCTTCATCTGAAACATGTATGGAGGCGGAAAATGCACTGGTAGGTATAAAAACAGGTTTTTGGAAAGAGTCGGCCGGAAGGGTATTGTACCCCATGTTAAAAAACTGTTTGAGGAAGATGGAGCGGTTCCGGTAAGTACGTTGGGCTCCGTAGAGGTTGACCGGAATAAGTTTTTTGTCAATCGGCTGAACATTGCTTTCAAGAGAGCTATCCGCTTTAATCCCACCGTTTACCTGGGGTTTATCCACGTTATAAACAACATTGCCCAAAAGGTAGTACCGTCGGTTAGGTGACTTGTAATTGCTGCTTAGGTAAATACTGGTAAGATTGGTTGCCTGGCGGAGGTAAGTGCCATCTGAACGTATACGGTTGAAGTATGCAGTGAAGTTGAGATTTTTGTTGACGTTTTGAGAATGAGTAAAATTAAACTTCGCTTCTTTTTTCTGACCGGCGAGGAAAAACAGCTTGGTATAAGGATGGTGAGTATCAAAGTATCGGACACTATCGTCAGAGAGAAGGTTCCTGGCAAAGTCGTTCTTAAAATAGGTAAAGCCAGTATGCCCCAGGGGCTGGTCGGCGGAGTATTCGTTTATGGCTTGTCCGATATTTCCGAGGTAGTTACGGTGATCATAGACTTCGAAGTCGTGCAGGGTGTAAATATCTTTTCTGGAAGCTTTTTGGAAGATTTCTCCGGTGAAGTAATGGTATCGGAAGGAATCCGGTTTAGCCAGTAGACGGGAAGAATCGGAAGGAAATCCTGTATTACCGGCATGTGATGTGCACGGAAAACAGGTAAGGAAAAGCAGGGAAGTAAAAAATGCCAGGCAGTAGAATTTCATTCAGCAGCAAAGGTATGTATTTCAAAAGAGGGATGTTGCAAAAAAGGGGCCAAAAAAAAACCCCTCAACTTACGTTGAAGGGTTTACTTTAAAAGTGGCAACTACATACTCTCCCAGTTAATATACCAGTACCATCTGCGCAAGTGAGCTTAACTTCTCTGTTCGGAAAGGGAAGAGGTGGACCTCACTGCAATAGTCACCTAAAAAGGTGATCCGTATTTGCGGATCTAAAAATCATGACATAAAAAAGAAAGAAAATACAAGTTTTACTAAGACGCTTTCACAAAAAGCTTACGGGTAATTAGTACTACTCGGCTTTGACATTACTGTCTTTACACCTGTAGCCTATCAACGTCATAGTCTATAACGACCCTTAAATGATATCTCATCTTGAGGTGAGTTTCGCACTTATATGCTTTCAGTGCTTATCTCATCCAGACATAGCTACCCTGCGGTGCAGTTGGTACTACAACAGGTACACTAGCGGTCTGTCCGACTCGGTCCTCTCGTACTAGAGTCAGCGCCCCTCAGATATCAAACGCCCACAACAGATAGGGACCGAACTGTCTCACGACGTTCTGAACCCAGCTCGCGTGCCACTTTAATGAGCGAACAGCTCAACCCTTGGGACCTTCTCCAGCCCCAGGATGTGACGAGCCGACATCGAGGTGCCAAACCACTCCGTCGATATGAGCTCTTGGGAGTGATCAGCCTGTTATCCCCGGCGTACCTTTTATCCTATGAGCGATGTCCCTTCCATGCGGAAACACCGGATCACTATATCCGTCTTTCGACCCTGCTCGACTTGTCGGTCTCACAGTCAAGCACCCTTATGCTATTGCACTCTACGTACGGTTGCCAAGCGTACTGAGGGTACCTTTGAAAGCCTCCGATACACTTTTGGAGGCGACCACCCCAGTCAAACTACCCACCAAACGATGTCCTCCGTTAGGAGTTAGACTCCGAATAAACAAAGGCTGGTATTTCAACGTTGACTCCATGATGCCTAGCGACACCACTTCAAAGTCTCCCAGCTATCCTACACATTGTTTATCCAAAATCAACGTTAAGTTATAGTAAAGGTGCACGGGGTCTTTCCGTCCCGTTGCGGGTAATCGGCATCTTCACCGATACTACAATTTCACCGAGCTCGCGGCTGAGACAGTGCTCAGATCGTTACACCATTCGTGCAGGTCGGAACTTACCCGACAAGGAATTTCGCTACCTTAGGACCGTTATAGTTACGGCCGCCGTTTACTGGGGCTTCGATTCAAAGCTTTGACTTGCGTCTGACCTCTCCTCTTAACCTTCCAGCACCGGGCAGGTGTCAGGCCTTATACATCATCGTTAGATTTTGCAAAGCCCTGTGTTTTTGATAAACAGTCGCCAGAGCCATTTTACTGTGACCCTCCGAAGAGGGTACCCTTTATCCCGAAGTTACAGGGTTAATTTGCCTAGTTCCTTAGCCGCGGATCACTCGAGCACCTCAGGATTCTCTCCTTGACTACCTGTGTCGGTTTACGGTACGGGTTGTTTACAACTGAAGCTTAGAGGGTTTTCTTGAGAGTTTGATTAGGTTCATTATCCGCTCAGCCGAAGCCTCGCGGTACTATCACCTTCGACAGGTCCAGCGGATTTGCCTACTGGTCCTATATCTACGGGCTTTAACGTACTATTCCGTAAGTACGCAGAACTTTCACTACTCTGTCACCCCATCGCATTGTAAACAAGTATTGGAATATTAACCAATTATCCATCGACTACGCCATTCGGCTTCGCCTTAGGTCCCGACTAACCCTGATCCGATTAACGTTGATCAGGAAACCTTAGTCTATCGGTGGACAGGTTTCTCGCCTGTCTTATCGTTACTTATACCTACATTTGCTTTTCTGACCACTCCAGCAAGGCTCGCGCCTCACCTTCACAGTTGTCAGAATGCTCCCCTACCACTTCATATTACTATGAAATCCAAAGCTTCGGTACTATGTTTAATGCCCGATTATTATCCACGCCCAATCGCTCGACTAGTGAGCTGTTACGCACTCTTTAAATGAATTGCTGCTTCCAAGCAAACATCCTAGCTGTCAATGCAATCGGACCACGTTTTAACAACTTAACATAGATTTTGGGACCTTAGCTGTTGGTCTGGGTTCTTTCCCTCTCGCCCACGGACCTTAGCACCCATGGGCTCACTCTTGGATATATATTATAGCATTCGGAGTTTGTCAGGGATTGGTAGGCGGTGAAGCCCCCTAGCCCAATCAGTAGCTCTACCTCTATAATACTTAACTCCAAGGCTGTTCCTAAAAACATTTCGGGGAGTACGAGCTATTTCCCAGTTTGATTAGCCTTTCACCCCTACCCACAGCTCATCCGGAAGCTTTTCAACGCTTATCAGTTCGGACCTCCATCTCATTTTACTGAGACTTCATCCTGGCCATGGGTAGATCACAAGGTTTCGCGTCTACTCCCTCTGACTGTTCGCCCTATTCAGACTTGCTTTCGCTTCGGCTGCAGACCTGAAGTCTTTAACCTTGCCAGAGAGAAGTAACTCGTAGGTTCATTATGCAAAAGGCACGCAGTCACCACACAAAGTGGCTCCTACCGCTTGTAAGCGTACGGTTTCAGGTTCTATTTCACTCCGCTGTTCGCGGTTCTTTTCACCTTTCCTTCACAGTACTAGTTCGCTATCGGTCTCTTAGATGTATTTAGCCTTACCAGATGGTCCTGGTGGATTCCCACAAGATTTCTCGAGTCTCGCGGTACTCAGGATACTGCTAGTGTGCAAATTTTTACGTGTACGGGACTATCACCCTCTATGGTTCATATTTCCATCTGATTCCACTTGAATTTACACACACGTTGCAGTCCTACAACCCCGACTTTGCCGAAACAAAATCGGTTTGGGCTGTTCCCATTTCGCTCGCCGCTACTAAGGGAATCACTGTATTGTTTTATTTTCCTCCGGGTACTTAGATGTTTCAGTTCTCCGGGTTAGCATCCTTTCGGATAATAGCTCTTCAAGCTATTGGGTTGCCCCATTCGGACATCATCGGATCACGGGAAATTTCCTCCTCCCCGATGCTTATCGCAGGTAATCACGTCCTTCATCGCCACTAAGAGCCAAGGCATCCTCCATACGCCCTTAATTACTTTCTTGTTACTAATTTCTTAGTAAAACTCTTGTATTTTCTTTCAGTATGTCAAAGAACTTACCAAACCCATTGGTTTGATTGCGGATAAATTCGGATTCGAACCGAGCCACAAATTGTGTGCTGACCTCCAAATCAGGTCGTTTTCCAGAAATTTCTATTTTAAAAGAACGAATAAGAAACAAATATTTACACCCACAAAATTTATTATTGACCGCCTTCGCCAAGGCTTCGGCGGTCGAAGTGGAGGTTATCGGAGTCGAACCGATGACCCCCTGCGTGCAAGGCAGGTGCTCTGGCCAGCTGAGCTAAACCCCCGAAGTAGTCCCGAGCAGATTTGAACTGCTGACCCCTACATTATCAGTGTAGTGCTCTAACCAACTGAGCTACGGGACTATGTTAATTTACGATTTAGGATTTACGATTTAGGATTTTTCAATCTTAGCCGTAATTCGCAAATCTTCAATCCGTATAGCTCTGTGGTAGACACCTCTGAGCTCGTTGTGGGTAAGTTTAAAATAATTGAGAATAGCTGAAATAACAAGCGTCATTCGCGCCACCGGCGCGACAAATAATTCGCTCTAGAAAGGAGGTATTCCAGCCGCACCTTCCGGTACGGCTACCTTGTTACGACTTAGCCCCAGTCATTGGTTTTACCCTAGGCGACTCCTTGCGGTGATCGACTTTAGGTACTCCCAACTCCCATGGCTTGACGGGCGGTGTGTACAAGGCCCGGGAACGTATTCACCGGATCATTGCTGATATCCGATTACTAGCGAATCCAGCTTCATGAAGTCGAGTTGCAGACTTCAATCCGAACTGAGACAGATTTTAGAGATTAGCATCACATCGCTGTGTAGCTGCCCTTTGTATCTGCCATTGTAGCACGTGTGTAGCCCAGGACGTAAGGGCCGTGATGACTTGACGTCATCCCCACCTTCCTCACCGCTTGCGCGGGCAGTTTCTTTAGAGTCCCCAGCATTACCTGATGGCAACTAAAGATAGGGGTTGCGCTCGTTGCGGGACTTAACCCAACACCTCACGGCACGAGCTGACGACAGCCATGCAGCACCTAGTTTCGTGTCATTGCTGAAAAGTACCTTTCGGCACCGGTCACTAACTTTCAAGCCCTGGTAAGGTTCCTCGCGTATCATCGAATTAAACCACATGCTCCTCCGCTTGTGCGGGCCCCCGTCAATTCCTTTGAGTTTCAACCTTGCGGTCGTACTCCCCAGGTGGATAACTTATCGCTTTCGCTTAGACGCTGACAGTGTATCGCCAACATCTAGTTATCAACGTTTACGGCGTGGACTACCAGGGTATCTAATCCTGTTTGATCCCCACGCTTTCGTGCATCAGCGTCAGTTACAGTTTAGTGAGCTGCCTTCGCAATCGGTGTTCTATGACATATCTAAGTATTTCACCACTACATGTCATATTCCGCCCACTTCAAATGTACTCAAGTTCTGCAGTATCAATGGCAATTTCCGGGTTAAGCCCGAAGATTTCACCACTGACTTACAAAACCGCCTACGCACCCTTTAAACCCAATAAATCCGGATAACGCTTGGATCCTTCGTATTACCGCGGCTGCTGGCACGAAGTTAGCCGATCCTTATTCTTACGGTACAATCAGCCTCGGACGCATCCAAGGGTTTTTTCCCGTATAAAAGAAGTTTACAACGCATAGCGCCGTCATCCTTCACGCGGCATGGCTGGATCAGTCTTGCGACCATTGTCCAATATTCCTTACTGCTGCCTCCCGTAGGAGTCTGGTCCGTGTCTCAGTACCAGTGTGGGGGTTAACCCTCTCAGGTCCCCTAAACATCGTAGCCTTGGTGAGCCGTTACCTCACCAACTAGCTAATGTTACGCATACCCAGCTTGAACCACCGGAGTTTTAATGATAATGTGATGCCACATCACCATGTTATGGAGTGTTAATCCCGATTTCTCGGGGCTATCCTCCAGTTCAAGGAAGGTTGTATACGTGTTACGCACCCGTGCGCCGGTCGTCAGCAAGTATTGCTACTCCTGTTACCCCTCGACTTGCATGTATTAGGCCTGCCGCTAGCGTTAATCCTGAGCCAGGATCAAACTCTCCATTGTAAGTTTGTATTATTCGTCCCGCGTGAGCGGGACATGTCTCAAGGAATTATTACCACTCATTCATCTCGCGACGAAATGAGGGACACTTGTTATTTCTAGCTTTATTCTCAATATTTTCAAAGAACGAATGCTTATATTCTATTCGCCTTTCGGCTTAGCATTTCGATTTAATTTCCCCTTTTCTAAGAACGTTTTCTTTTATTGGGGCTGCAAAACTAGAAATGTTTTTTGTATTCACCAAACATTTCTGAAAAAAATTTAATCTTTTTTTGTTGTTGAACGATCCCTGATGCTTTAGGGGCCGCAAATGTAATTACTATTTACAGATTAACAACAATTTGTTAAAAAATTTCCTGTTTCGCAATTCAAAGAACTTTTTTCCGCTTTTTTTAACGGGAGGCAAATGTACCAGCTTTATTCTGTTCTGCAAAGATTATTGGGGGGATTTCAATCATTTTTGATAGATTGACTGATTATCAGTGGGATAGATTTTCCAGAAAGGCATTGCTTACACTCGCTCCGCCCAGATCTGACAAAGATGTACAATCACCTCCGCCGCCTTCTCCATATCCTGCACCGATACCCACTCCTGCTTGCTGTGAAAAGCGTGTTCCCCAGCGAATATATTGGGACATGGCAAGCCCATAAACGATAACCGGGATCCATCCGTTCCTCCCCGGATGCTGGTACGTTTGGATTTAATACCCGCCCGCTCAACAGCCTCCAGGGCATATTTCATCACTTCCGGATGTTTGTCCAGCACCTCTTTCATATTCCTGTACTGCTCGGTAACCGTAAACTCCATGCGTGCCTTGTCATAATGCTTAACCACCTTCTCGGCAATGGCTTTGAGCTGATCCTCCAGTTTCTTCAATCCCTCTGTCTCGAAATCGCGTATGATGAATTTCAACACGGCCTTTTCAATCGTTCCCTCTATATGAACCGGATGAAAAAAACCTTCCTTCTTTTCGGTCGTTTCCGGACTTTGCTTGTCCCTGGGTAATGAGCCTATAATCTGTGAAGCTATCTTAATGGCGCTCTGCATCTTTCCTTTGGCAAAGCCGGGATGGGTACTATGCCCGTGAATAGTCAGTGTCACGGCGTCGGCTGAGAAGGTCTCGTCTTCTATATGCCCTCGGGTTGCCCCATCCATGGTATAACCGAATTGAGCCCCCAGCTTCTTCATATTCACTTTATCCACCCCTCTTCCTATCTCTTCATCCGGAGTAAAAAGGATCCGGATCGGGCCGTGTTTTACTTCCGGATGCTTCATCAGGTGAAAGGCGGCATCCATGATTTCAGCTACTCCGGCTTTGTTGTCAGCACCCAGTAAGGTGGTGCCATCGGTGGTAACAATGTCATTACCTATTTGTTCCAGTAGCTCCGGATGATCTTCCGGCCGGATAGTCTGGTCCGGTGCATTCTTCAAAAGGAGATCTCCACCGTCGTATTTTTTGTGAACCTGGGGTTTAACATCCTTGCCTGTGCAATCGGGAGAAGTATCCATATGTGAACAGAAACAGAGCACTGGCACCTGTTTTTCCGTATTGCCGGGAATAGTGGCATACACATACCCGTGTTCATCCAGTTCTGCATCCTTTATTCCCATAGCCTTTAACTCCTCTGTCAGAACCTTACCCAAATCCTTCTGTTTCATCGTAGAGGGATATGTTTTAGAGGCAGGATCGCTTTGAGTATCTATTGTTACGTAACGCAGAAAGCGCTCCAGGACGGTGTGTTCAAATGAGTTCATGAGGATTTTGGGGATTGGGGGATTAAGGCGTAGATAAAGAAACAGGCACTATTTTTCCGTTAAAATAAGCCGACCCGTTCAAAGCGAAATCGGCGATAAATCTGGCAATGGATTCGGGTGTTACGGGTGTTTTATAGCCGGGGAACGCTTCTTCCAGCATTTCCGTTTGTACTGCTCCCAGACAGAGGCAGTTGACAGCAATTTGTTTTTCCTTAAACTCTTCGGCCAGACATTCGGTCAAACCAACTAAGGCTGCTTTGCTCGAACTATAAGCCGAAAGCCCTGCAAATTTGGCAGACCCCTGAAAACCTCCCATGCTTGAAATGTTCACGATATGGGCTTTTCCACCTCTCATCATTGGAAGCATGCAGCGGATAAGAGAGGCGGTGCGGATCACATTCAGCTGATATACAGCCGCAAACTCGGCTTCTGTTTGTTCTTCAAAAGGTTTGACAAGGATGGAGGCGGCATTGTTGATCAGTACGTTTAACCTTTCCGCATCTCTCCCAATTCTTGTCCGGAGTTCATTCAGGTCACCTTTCTCCAGATCAAAGAGCAATGGAACGATTTTTGCGCCCGGGTATTGTCGGAGGGCTTGAAGCCGGAGTTCATCGAGCTTATCCCGGTTGCGGGAAAGGGCAAAAACACGGCACCCTTCCCTGGAAGTAAGTTCAAGAGCGGTGTGATAACCAATACCCCGGCTGGTGCCTGTAATAAGTATGTTCATATTTTCGTTAGTGAGCAAATATACACATTCCCCTTTCCCATTTTTTTGTACCTTTATTCTAATTGAAATGAAAAACAAGGCCCTTATTCTGATTCTATCTTATCTCCTTGCAGGAGCAGGTGTTATGCTTGCCCAGGAGGACGAATACGTGCCCCCTCCCCGACCGGTTCATACAGACCCGGCCAAGCCCTCCAGAACGGACAAACAAGATATTCTTGACCGGCTCTATTATGGAGGCAACATTGCTTTTGGAGCCGGACAAGGAGGTTATGAGGCGGGCTTGTCACCAATCATCGGTTATAAGGTCACAGAAAAGTTTTCGGCTGGCATTAGCCTTACCTACCTTCATTACGACTTCAAAATCCCCGGGTATGCAGAATATAAAAAACGATATCTATGGAGGAGGGGTCTTCGCCCGATACTTCATTCGGGAAAACATTTTTGCACATGTAGAAGCTAAAGTACTGAACGGATATTGGCTTCAGGGCGGTAACGTGCTGGAAGAAGGACGAACAAACCTCTATCCATTCCTTATCGGCGGTGGTTATCGCGGAAGGATAGGCAATCGCTCTTCTTTCTTTGCCATGCTGCTTTACGACCTCAATTACGATCCTCTTCGTTCACCGGAGGGCTCTCCTATCTCCTATACCGTTGGGTTTGGGCTTGGGTTCTAAATCTATTGCATTTTCATGGTAGCCTGGATGCTACAAAAAAGTCGGACGAAGCCTGGAGGCTTCGCCCAGCATACAAACGTCTTCGCAAACATATTGAGTGTATGTGATCGGTTCATTAATGCTCCCACAAATAAACCTCTCATTTATATCAATATTCAGTATTTCAAGTACTTACTGAAACATTTATCCGTTTGGACTCGTTAAAACCCTCCTGATATTTGTATTTTCTCCGGATTTTTCGATACATTTGATTCAAACCCGAATCACTCATGCGAAAAATCCTTACCTCCCTGGCCTTACTGGCTTGTTGTCCTGTTTTTGCTTCCACCAATCCGAATGACAGGATTACAGAAAACGCCTTCCAGGCTTCGTTTGAAAAGGCATACGCACAATTTCCCCTTCTCCAGCGCGGAATACTGGAAGCGGTTTCTTATACGAACACACGCCTGAGTCACCTGCCTGCCAATTTGCCCGAAAGCTGTACGGGTATGCCCAGAGCCATCGGTGTGATGGGGATGGTGGCCGATGGAAAAAATTATTTCCACAACAACCTTACGTTTGCCGCTTACCTGTCTGGCTACACTGTTTCAGACGTCATGCAAGATCCTGAAAAGAATATCCTGGCCTATGCTGCACTCCTGAATAACCAACTTCATTTCCTGCAAAAACAAAATCTCCCCATAGATGACCAACTAAGCGCAGCACTTGCTGTCAGTGAACTCCCTTCGTCAGCTGGAAACAATTCACTGGAATTTGCCAGAGAATCTTTCCGCTATTCCTTGGCCGTTTTTATGTGTGACAAAAATTACCAAAGCCTCTTTCAATTTCCAGATCACCAATTAGATCTGAAAGCGTTGTTCGGCTCCAATTACGATATCCTCAGCTCTCCGATGGTGCAACTCTCCAAAACAGGTGTAAATACCCCCGGTGGCAAACAGTTCCGCACCACCGGCAACAATACGATTCTTTCACCCGACTACGGCCCAGCCCTATGGGTAGCTTCTCCGAATTTTTACACCGGACGTACCAAAGCCATCACTGCTGTGGTTATTCACGACACGGAAGGCTCTTATGCCAGTGCCATCAGCTGGTTTCAAAACACTTCTTCCCAGGTCAGCGCACATTATGTGATCCGTTCTTCAGACGGACAAATCACCCAGATGGTATTGGAATCAAACGGTGCCTGGCATGTGGGGTCTGAAAACGAATATACGATAGGTATTGAGCACGAAGGAATTGCCTCCCAGACCGGATGGTACACAACAGCCATGTATACTGCTTCTTCTGCTCTGGTTGCGAATATCTGCACCAAGAGTTATGGCATCAATCCCCACAACATGGCCTACTTTCCATGGGCTGCCACCACCGATTACAACGGAACCTCCACTCCACAAACCTGCGTAACCATCAAAGGACATCAACATTATCCCAATCAAACTCATACCGATCCGGGAGCGAACTGGGACTGGGAAACCTTCTACCGCATGGTAAACAATCCTGCTCCGGCAGCTACCGTTTACACCACCGCAACTGGCAACTTCTATGACTCCGGAGGAGCTGGGGGTAATTATTCCAACCTCGAGAGAAAGGTGTGGACCATCAGTCCCACCGGCGCAGCTACCGTAACCCTGAACTTCACCAGCTTCAACACCACTAACAAATATGACTACCTCTATCTCTATGACGGCAACTCCATCAATGCCGCTCTCATCGGGAAATATACAGGTACCACCAGTCCGGGTACCATCAGCTCTACAGGAGGTTCCATCACTGCAGAGTTCCGTTCTTCCTGCGGCACCACCTCTCCCGGTTGGGCTGCCACCTGGAGCATCAACGGCACTCTTCCTACGCCCGATAACATTGCTCCTACTACCGCAGTCTCTATTCCCGGAGTGTGGCAGACAACCAATTTCAATGCAGGATTTACAGAAGCCGACAATACTGGCGGAAGCGGATTATTCAAAAGCTTTTACCAGGTTATTGACCTCAATGCCAATGCCGACTGGAGAGCCAACAACACACAAGGGTTCTTCAGCGACGATTTCAGCCAGCCTGCCATCAGTCCCGAATGGACTACCGCCGGAGGCACCTGGGGAATTAACAGCACCAATGTATCTCTCGAACAAAGCGATCAGACACTGGCCAATACCAACCTGTGGGCTCCGCTTAACCAAACGCTTTCGAATCAATACCTCTACCAATGGTCGGGCATGATTACCGGAACAGGTACCAACCGCCGCGCAGGACTTCATATTTTCTGCGATAGCGCCGCCGATGTAAACCGGGGGCATAGTTATTTTGTTTGGTTCCGGGTTGATCAGAGCAAACTGGAAGTATACAAAACAGCAAACGGGGGCTTCGGTACGGCTGTGGCTTCGATCAATATGACCACGGTAGCCGGACAATGGTACGACTGGAAAATTGTATATGACCGGGTAAAAGGGCTGCTGGAAGTGTTTCAGAATAACGTAGTGGTAGGAAGTTATACCGACCCCTCACCCATTTCAACCGGCACGGGTATTTCCTTCCGCAGTGGAAATTGCGACTGGCAGATACAGAACTTTAAAGTATATCGTTCACGCGCATCCAACACGCCCGAAACGATTTCAGTGGGAACCTGTCCCTCTTGTATGATACGGTACCAGAACCCCAACCCGAGCACTCCCTCCGGAAAAGTTAAATCCATTGTTCGCGATTCGGCCAATAATTTTTCTACCGTGGCTGCACAAGATGTAAATGTTGACTGGACTCCTCCAACCAACGTCACCCTGCTGAATGACGGCACGGGCGCTGATGCCGATACCACCTTCAACGGAACCCAGCTCTCCAACAACTGGAGTGCTTCTTCCGATCCGAACTCGGGAATTAACCTTGCGGAGTATGCCATCGGAACCAGCTCCGGAGCTACCAACATCGTAAACTGGACAGGGAACCTGACCGATACCACGGTTACCAAAACAGGCTTGTCTCTTGTCTCCGGCACTACTTACTATACCAGCGTAAGAACCACCAATCATGCAGGGCTTGTTTCAGGCGTGGTGACTTCCGACGGAATTCTTTATTTGAGTACTGCCACAGGAGTTAAAAACTATGGAGCCTTGACGGGTAACCTGAATGCTTATCCGAACCCTTTCAATGGAATGACCAATGTAAATTATACCCTGACTGAAAATGCCAGCGTTAAATTTATCTTGGTTGATGTATTGGGAAGACAGTTGCTGGTTACAGAAACCGGTAATCAGGCGGCAGGCACACATCAGCTCGTTCTGGATGCAGCTTCTCTCTCACTTGCCAAGGGAATTTATTTTCTTCATCTGGTGGCAAAGGGTGAGGTGAAGACGTTGAAGCTTCTGGTGAGATAAATGTTCTTCGGGAAAGAACCTTCAAAGCACAATCACTTCAATGTAATTGCTCCAATCCCCCATTACTCCATAGGTAGACATGGCAGTTCGAAAATAATAACGCACACCGGAAGTCAGTCCCGTTTGGATATACTTCACTTTTGTTCCGGAATAGATCATTTTCCAGGACAACTCATTAATGGGATCCGTGCTCATCTCATAGGCATAAGCAGAACTCCTGCGGGCCTTGGAATCCAAAATCACCTCCCCTTTTATCTTGCCGTTCAGAGCGGTGAAAGTTTTTGGTTTACGGGGAGTAAATCTTTTTTGCTCCATTCCTGCTTTCTCAATAACATCCTGGCCGGGAGGAGGGCTCGCATTGGCAATACACTCTACATAAGCGGCAAGAGCTTTCACCAGAACAAACAAATTTTTCGTTTCCTCCTTCATCACATCCACAGCCCCTCTTAAACTTGTTTGGGCCACACTAAATGAAGCTTCCAGCTTGTCTGTTTGGGCCATAATGTCATTCAATGCCGGAACCGGTGCTGGGAAATATGGATGGGCACTCATGCTCTCCACATAATGGCGGGAGTTTTGAATGAGTTGAGGAATAGTGAGATATCTGGTTCCCAAAGAAACCATTTTCCTTCTTTCTTTTACAATTGCACTCATTTTCTAAATTGTTTAACTATTCGTTTTTAATAATCCCATCGTTATACAACAAATTCTTATTCAAATATCCATATATGATACATCATATACAAGATATTATTAAACTATTTTTAGGGTTCGGGGATGCTGCTTTGCAAGAAAGGGTACTTGTCGGGGTCGGAGAAGCTATTATCCTCTCCGGAGATGGAAGTGCAAGGTCCAGAGACCTGATTATCAAGACCGGAGACACAACTGCCGGGGACGGAAACACGACTGTCGGGGACGGAAACACAACTGTCGGGGACGGAGACACAACTGTCGGGGACGGAAACACAACTGTCGGGGACGGAGACACGACTGTCGGGGACGGAAACACAACTGTCGGGGACGGAGACACAACTGTCGGGGACGGAAACACGACTGTCGGGGACGGAAACACAACTGTCGGGGACGGAGACACGACTGTCGGGGACGGAGACACGACTGTCGGGAACGGAAACACAACTGCCGGGGATGGAGACACGACTGTCGGGGACGGAGACACAACTGTCGGGGACGGAGACACCTCCGCAACTTACTACCCGTGCAACAAAGGCAATCCCGCTGCTTTCAACTTTGCATTCACTTCCTTCACTTCATTCCTGACCTGCTCCCATTCCTTTATCACGGCATCTGTTTCCGTGTGAATAGCTTTAACAGCATCGGAAGTTTGCAGGGTGGGCATCTCATCCGAAGCTTGTAACTTATTGAAGATGGAAATAAGCGTTTCGTGAGTGGAATAGATACTCTTACTCCTGTGACGTTCAGGCGATCCTTCGAGTTTGGCTAAACGAAGCCGGAATATTTCCAACCCCTTCTTCAGGTCTTCTCCCGCCTTGGGTTTTAATGCTTCCAATTGTACCAGCAAGGTATCCATATCCTTCATCACAGGCGCCAGCCTTTGTTCATCTTGGTAAAGAGCATAGGATAAATCGTGTTGCAGTTGCAGGGCAGACCGGGAGGCTGATACTCTCGGGTCTTTGAGTATTCTCAATTTTTGAGTGATCTCCTTCCCTTCGGCTTTCAGTTTAACCGTATAGGTTCCCGGCATTACCCAGGGAGCCGTAGGATCGGGTGCCGTTTGCTTGTATACCGCCGCAATGGGATAAACAGGAGGTTCGGCAACAGGGGCATAACGCATGTCCCACATAAAACGGTGGGAACCTGAATCGGAGGAAAGGATTTGCTGGGTTCTGATCCAGTACAAGGGAATATTCACGTTGGGTATCGCATAAGGTTTATCCAGAGAACTGTAATGTCTGATGAGTTTTCCGGTGGAATCTGAAATCTCCAGCCTCACTTCTCCTTTCATTTTCGTTTTAAAATAATAATCGATGATGGCTCCATCGGGAGGATTTTGTCCGGCCGGTTCTTCGGGAGGAAGAGGGGTATCGGTATTCATATTCCATCTGACCCGGTAGGAAGGTGCAGGTTGATAAAGTCTGGCGTCTTCCGTCTTAAATTCATTTCCCAATTGCCTCAGAGGAGTGATATCGTCCAGTATCCAGAACGAACGTCCGTGTGTAGCCACCACCAGGTCGTTATCTTTAATCACCAGGTCACGAATAGAAGTGGCTGGCATATTCAGGCGTAAGGACTGCCAGTGTTCTCCCTCATTAAAGGAAACAAATACGCATTTCTCCGATCCGGCAAAGAGTAATCCTTTCCTTATCGGATCTTCCTTTACTACGTTGATGGGATCATTGGGCAATCCTTTTACAATCTCCGTCCATGTTTTCCCTCCGTCCCTCGTCCTGTATATGTGCGGGTGCAGATCGTCTTTACGAATACAGTTAACCGCTGCATAGGCGGTGTTGACATCGGTGTGACCGGCATCCATCAGCGACACCTTGCTCCAGGAGGTGACTCCGGGAGGAGTTACATCGGTCCAGTTTTTCCCGCCGTCCCGGGTCACCTGAATAAGTCCGTCGTCTGTACCGGCCCAGATGGTATTACTGTCAAGAGGAGAAAGGGCAAGGGTATAAACTACTCCTCTTCTTTTCATGGTTTTCATGGAATCGGTGGCATAGACCCCCACGCATCCAGGCAGGTCATAACCAGGGCGGGTGAGATCGGGGCTGATTACTTTCCAGGAGTTTCCCTTGTCTGTCGATTTAAAAACAACGTTGCCTGCATAAAACAAGGTCTTGTTGTCTGTCGGAGAGAAAATAATAGGGGCAGTGCGCAGGAAACGGTATCCAAGTGTTTGGGAAGGATCGGGAGAAATATCCGTAGCCTGACCGGTACGCTTATCATAGCGGGAAAGCTTCCCTCCGAAAACAAGATTGGGATCCAGTGGATCTGCCACCACATATCCGTATTCTTCGGCACCTACGGGGTGCCAGTCGTGAAAGGTGATTTGTCCGTCATTGCCCCGGGAAGCAATGCCCACGGATCCGCTTTCCTGCTGACCGCTGTATACATTATACGGGAAAGCGTTGTCGGCGCTCACATGGTAGAACTGTGCAGTAGGCTGGTTATACCAGGATCCCCAGGTCGCTCCACCGTTGACAGAGACCACAGCTCCCTGGTCGCCGGCAAGCATAATTATTTCAGGATTCAAAGGATTGATCCAGAGACGGTGAGAGTCGTCTCCTCCGGGAGCTCCCTTAAAATCCTTCCAGGTCTTGCCTCCATCGGTTGTTTTCCATACGACCACAGCGGCATCGTAAACAATATCCGCATTTTTAGGATCGGTTTTTATTTCCGCAAAATCATCTCCCCTGTCCCACAAGCGGGAATCATCACTCATCTTTATCCAGGATTCTCCGGCATCATTACTGCGGTAAATCCCACCGGAAGATTTGGTGTTGACCACAGCGTAAAGCCTTTTGGAGTCGCTATTCGCTATACAAAAACCTATTCGGCCCAGTCCTTCTTTTACTCCCGGCAATCCCTTCTCCAGTTTTTTCCAGTTGGCACCTCCATCGGTTGATTTATAAAGACCGCAGCCCGCTCCTTCCCAACTTCCATTCTCCCAGGGTGCCTGACGCGCTCCCCACATATCGGCATAAACAATGTTTGAGTTGTTAGGGTCAATCGCCACCTGAACAGCACCCGTATTTTCATCTATATATAATACCTGCACCCAAGTTTTGCCTCCGTCCTGTGTGCGGTATACTCCTCTTTCTTTATTAGGACCATAAGGGTGTCCAAGTGCAGCCACAAACACCTGGTTTTCGTTTTTGGGGTCAATGGCCAATCCTCCTATCTGCAAAGCATCCGACAAACCCGTATTGATCCAGGTCTTACCGGCATCGGAAGATTTGTAAACTCCATCCCCTACCGACAGATCGGGACGTTGTATGCCCTCTCCGCTACCTGCGTAAACTACGTTTGGGTTGGAAGGGGAAACAGCCACATCCCCTATGGATCCGGTTGGCTGGTCATCAAAAATGGGGTTCCAGGTGCGGCCATAATCGTTTGTTTTCCATACTCCGCCATTATTCACGCCTATGTAAAACACATTTGGCTGACTGGGTATGCCGCAGGCACCCACAGTCCTCCCCCCCCGATGAGGGCCAATCATACGCCATTTCATGCAGTTGAAGAGGGAAGGGTTGTATGACTGGGAGGAAGAACTCAGAAAGAGAATACAGAAAGAGAAAGAGATCAATACTACACGGAAGTTCCTCATAAATGCTTTGCTGTGGATCGTTCAATCCGGTTAATTCAGCGCAAAAATAAGGGTTATTTTAACATCACATCTGCTGCATGTCCATACCATCGGTATTCACCTTGGTATTCTTCCGTTTGAAGAGGGATACATCAAACTTGCCGAAACGGTAACTGAAGATAAGACGGAAGAAAAGCTGGTCGCGGTAGCGGGAAGCATCCTGGATAAAATAGGTTGATTCGGAATGTGTTTGTACGATCCTTGACTTGAGGATGTCTGCCGCATTCAGTGTAAGGGCTGCCTTCCGGTCTTTCAGGAACTCGAACTTCAAACCGCCGTCGATATAATATACCGGCAGGGAATATCCCTGGGCCGTAGCAGATGGAGCTCCCATTCCTCCACCTCCGCCGAAACCTCCGCCCATACCGCCCCAGCGTCCTCCACCGCCTCCTCCACCGGAATTGAGAGGGAGGTTTGATTTGGCGGTATACTCTCCCGTGAGCTGAAGACTGAGAGCCTTTGTAAAATGAACAGTGGAGCTAAGCCTTGCAAACCAGTTAGTGCGTTTGTTAATCAGCCCCGGGGTCACATTACTAGCATCAATTTCGGAATAGTAAATATTGACATTGCCCGTCAGATCAACAATCTTCTTAATGGAAACCTTTCCGGTAAGCTCAGCGCCATATGAATTGCCGGAAAGGGCATTCTCATAGGTGTTGATAATCACATTCCGGTGTAGTATGGGGCTCATCTCCAGTATCTGGTAGTTAGTGATCAGACCTGTTGAGTTTTTATAAAATCCTGTAAACATGATGGTGTTGGATTTGCCAATTGTTTTCAGATAACTAAGTTCCACAGAGTTGGTAAACTCCGGCTTCAGGGCAGGGTTTCCACGTTTGATGTTGAGGGAATCGGAATAGTCGGTTGCCGGAATGAGCTGAAAAAAATTGGGGCGGTTTATCCGTCGTGTATAACTCAGCTGTATGTCGTCCTTGTCGTTCAGGTGGTAGGTTGCGAAAATGCTTGGAAACGGAATAATTGGGTATTGATAGGCATATTTGGAGGTTGAATCGGTAAATCCTCCGGCATAGAGAGAACTTTCCAGCCTGAGCCCGGCCTGATAAGAAAACTTTTTGAATTCCTGTCCGAAGGTTCCATAAGCCGCATATACCTGATCGGTAAAAGCGTAATTCACTCCAAACGCTTTTAGTTCAATCAGGTCCTCCGTAAAAGGACTTCGCATATAGCTGGTGCTGCTGGATGTATAATTTTTTACAGATGCTCTCAATCCCGCTTCCAGTTTAATATTGGTTCCAAGCGGAGAGGTGAAATCGGTTTGGGAGGTAATAAACTCGCTGGTGCTGTTACCCAACTGTTGTTGCAACACCTGAGAGCGGAAGGGGTTACCTCCGGCGTCATAAAAACTGGTGTAGTAAATCCCGGATGTGTTTCCACCGTTTGAATTGTAGTTGGCATCGGCAGTCCACTCCCGTCCTTCTTTGGGAAACAGGTGTTTGAACAAAAGGGAAACTCCCAGGCTGTTGAAATCTCTCGAAGAGCTTGTTGTGCGAACAGAATTGGAAATAGTATTGTATCCCGGCTGAAGAGTATCGGTTAAGGTGGTCATGGAATCCTGAGATTGGAAGTGAGCTTTACCAATGTTTCCGGAAACAGTAATCGTGTTCCTGCTGTTAATGAAATAATCAAAACCGGCCCGGGCATATAGAAAATATCCGTCCATCAGGGTTGGATCAACCTGGTTAATATTAGTGAGAGGACTTCCGATGAGATTTTCCCGGTTTGTAGTGCTGGAGCCGATGGATTTACGCTGGTGTATCCCCAGACTCACAAATGCATTGATCTTTCCTTCCCTGACATTGATTTCCCCTCCTCCGTTCACCTTACCTCTCATGTCCACACCCACTCTGACGTTTCCGTTATAACCCGTTTTCCTGTTCTTTTTCAGGACGATGTTAATGATACCCGACATCCCTCCGGAAGCATCGTACTTGGCAGAGGGGTTGGAGATAACCTCTATGCTTTCAATCGCATCGGCGGGAATCTGATCAATGGTAAGAGTGGTGGGCCTGCCGTCGACAAAAATCTGGGGACTGGAGTTTCTCATGCTCACGTTACCATCCAGATCCACAGTCACCGCCGGGATGGTTTTCAGTGCGTCTTCTGCCGTACCCCCGGTTACCGTAATATTCTTCTCTATGTTGTAAACTTTCTTATCCAGCTTTATTTCAACATCCGGTCGGTCGGTAACAATATTTACCTCCTTGAGCATGGTCCCTTCGGGTTTCATGCGCACATTACCAATGTCCTTATCCGTCATATTGAGCATTCCTGACATTCCTCCTCCTGAATTGTCTCCTCCTCCGTTTTGTCCCCTTTGTTTCATCATTTTTTGAAAATCGATATTGAAGGAGAACTTCCTCTCCAGCGTTTTGTAACCCATGGCAGTAAACTTGATGGTCAGTTCGTTGTTCACAGGAAGATTTTCGAGACTGAAATAGCCGTTAGCCTTTGTCAGATCTCCCGTAATTACGGTTATTCCACCTGAATGCCTGATCGTATCATACTTGAAGCCCATTACGGTGACCACGGCAAATTCCATTGGTTTTCCCGTGACACTGTCCAGGATTTTTCCATAAATGTGTCCGCTGCTCATATTCATGCTTCTCCCACCCCCACCGGAGTATTGGGCAAAGGCATTTATTCCTGAAAAAAGAATCCATATCAGCACAGCGAAAGGCTTCCAGCGGCACAAAGTATCAGGGAGGAGGAGATTTCTCATTTTCGTTCAATTACTTTAAACAAGTCGTCCCGGTAAAATTCACTTACCGGAACTTCTGCATTGAGCAGGGTGATGACGTTATTGCGGATGCTTTGGATCTTATCTACTGAAACAATAAACGATTTATGCACCCGGATGTATTTGCGCGGGGGTAGCTTTTCCTCAATACTCTTCAGGCTCATACGGGTAATGACCGCTTTGGGAGAGGAAGAGAGATGAATCTTAATATAGTCCTTCAGGCCTTCTACATGAGTGATGTCGGAGATCACCACTTTAACCAGGTTATAATCGGCATTCACAAAAAGGTATTCGGCATCTTCTACAGGCATGGCAGGAGTTTCCCTCGTCTTCAGACGATGAAGCTCCACGGCCTTGTTGGCTGCTTTCAAAAATCGTTCGAAGGAGACCGGTTTCACCAGGTAATCCACCACATTCAGGTCGTAACCCTCCAGTGCGAATTTCTCGTAAGCCGTGACCAGGATAATCATGGGATTGGTAGCCAACCCCTTCAGGAACTGCATTCCGGTAAGGCCAGGCATTTGAATATCCAGAAAAATAAGGTCAATGTGTTCTTTCTGAAGGACCTCCAGTGCTTCCATTGCATTGCGGCAACGCTTGACAAGCTCCAGGGAGGATACCTTACGGATATTATCTTCCATCAGGTCCAGAGCAAGCGCTTCATCGTCAACGGCCAAACAGCGGATCATTTTAGTTTCAGTTTTAGAATTACCGCAAAGGTATCTTCATTCTGGGAAATTTCAAGGGTGTGCTGGTCGCCATAGAGCAGATTTAACCGGCGTTTCACATTATTCAGTCCTATACCCTGGTTTTTGTCCTTTTCGTCTGAACTACCCGGGTGAAACTTGTTGTAGACGGTAAAAAGTAATTCCTTCTCCCAGGTTTTCAATTCTATCTTAATCCAACCTCGTTCTCCGGATACAATGCCATGTTTAAACGCATTCTCCACAAACGGGATCAGGAGCATGGGTTCTATCGAGTTGAGGGAGGAAGTGGTATTCACCTCAAAGGAAACAGGCAGGTCTTCCCCGAAACGCATCTTTTGCAGATCAATGTAGCTTTTCAGGTATTCCACCTCTTTATCCAGACTTACCTTCTCTTCATCCGACTCATAGAGCATATAACGCATGAGGTTGCTGAGAGTGATCACGGTAGGTTCTACCAGATCGGATTTTTTACGGGCCAGGGAAACGATGTTATTGAGAACGTTAAACATAAAATGGGGACTAACCTGTGAACGAAGGAAAGACAGTTCCGTTTTCAGCTGCTCGTTCTCCAACTCATTGATTTTCTGTTCCGAGCGCATACGATCTCCCAGGATTCGGTAGGTAGTGCTGATAGCACAGACAAAAAAGCCTGGAAACACGATTTTGAAAAACATATCCGGAAGCCGGTGATGGAAATGATTGTGATGAGGAGGGAAAAGGTAACGGATAAGGACACCCGCTAAGACCACCCCGGCAGCCGTCACCAATATGTAACGCATTACCCCTCCTTTATAAAGCGTAAAGGGCACCAGAACGTATGCGTTGAGATAAAACAAACCAACTATATAAGCATGAAAAACAAGGAAAGAAGAGTTCAGGTAAAAATTCAGGTCAACCGAGTCGCTTATGATATACCGTATGATCGGGGCGAGACTAAAAACACAAATCCAGACCACCAGATGAATAAGAATAACTGCATTACGGGAGAGATTAAAACGGGCGCCTTTCATTCTTAATTCAATTGTACACTAAAATAAGGAATCCTTTCCAGCAGTATGACAGGAATATCCCAGACGGGGAATTGTGCAGATGACGAGGGGGATTGTAGAGATTAGAAATTAAGGATTTAGGATTTTAAATTAAAACTCTCCGTTATAAATCCTTAATCCTTAATTTTTAGCGGCTTTCGCGTTCTCCGGAACCCATACTCCAGGATACGGTCTATGAAGTCGAAGGGTTTATAATGACTCAGGGCTGCCTGGTGAAAAATACAGGTAGCGGGTGTCATTCCGGGAAGGGAATTCACCTCTATAAAAATCACCTCCGCTCTGGCACCGGGGTAAACCCTCACAAATGCGTCTATACGGCAGTAACCGGAAACCCCCAGGATTTTGGCGGCTTTACCCAGTTCGGATTTCACGTGGGCGGATATTTTTTCTCTCTCTTTTTTGTCGGGAGAATACCTGGCAGGAGTAATGTTCTGTCCCTGGCCGGCGAGAAATTTTTCTTCGAGACTAAGCACTTCCCCTTCTGACAATGCTTCACTTGCTTCAAACACTTCGTATTCGGGTTCTCCGTCTTTCCCGTTCCGGCACAGCATTCCCCCGGTTACTTCCAGAAAATGGGAGGCGTCTTTGCGACTAATAAGTTCTTCTACCAGAAACACCTTTTTAAAAGGAAATTCTTCTTTTTCTTTGATATGAAGTAGTCCGGATGCCTGAGAATCCAGGGTTGCCGTATGCCTGAAAATTAATGTGGCAAAGGCATCCAGTTCGTCCATGGACTTTATTTTCTTTACGGCAGAACTGCAACCGTCATCCACCGGTTTGGCTATGAATGGCAATCCGATTTGCTTTTTGATCTGTACCCTTATGGCTTCCGGATTCTTCATCCATTCCGCTTCCGAAACAAGCAGGTGTTCGGCCACCAGCAAACCGTTCTGCTTCAGCAGTTCATTGGTGCGGTATTTATCAATGGTTATTTCAGAACTCCTTTGATCCGAGCCGTTGTAGGGTAAACCCATTTCCTGAAGTTTCTTCTGCACAGCCCCGTCCTCACCGGGCCTTCCGTGCAAGGCAATGAACACCCCATCGGCCATGTCCTTAAGGTCCTCATAGGTAATCCTCTGAGGCTTGGAAGCAGTTTGAGTTCCGGAATATTTGACGGTTAAAAACTCACAACGCTTAATTACCGCTTTCACCACCTCATGAACCTGGTAATGCTCAATCTTTTCCTTGATATCATCGGCATTGTCCTTGAGCAGAATGTTTACAGGCACGCGATACAGCACATGCTCCTGGTCATTTCCGGTTAGAAACACCGGGACGGGTTCATACTTATCAGACGAAGAAAGCTTTTCATAAATGTTCCTTCCGCTTTCAACAGAAATATGACGTTCGGAAGAATATCCTCCGAACAACACGGCAATGCGCTTTCGGGAAGAGGCAGCAGAGCGGTCTTTTTTAATAAGAGCTTCCAACCTCTCCAACAGGGATTCGTATCTCCCGCTGTTCATAGCTCCCTGTATTCTCCTATCGAGTGAAGTACGGATGATGTAAGTGAGAAACTGGGAAGGATTCAATCCTATTTCCGCCGCCTGATGGAAGAAGAATGAAGAGGGCATCATGCCAGAAGTGGTGTTAGGATCGTTCAGGAAAATTTTTCCTTTCCCGTCAATAAAGCCATCTATCCGCGCATAGACATCAAAAGAAAGATTCAGAAAGAGACGTTCACATTCCTTCCGGATACTTTCTATCTGATCTGCAGGAAGGTCGATAGGCGTAATTTTCCGGCTTAAGCCGGGAAGGTATTTGGAACGGTAATCGAATAGCTCTTTCCCTTTCCGAATCTCCGTCGGGGGCAGGGCAACAGGTATGCCTGCCTCATCCTGGATAACGATGCAGGAGAATTCCTTTCCCGAAATGAATCCTTCCAGAATCACTTCACTTTCTCCGTCTATCGATTGGATCAACACTTCCGCTCCGGGTTCATGAAGGGTCCTGTCCAGATATTCCAGGAGTTTGGAGGGAAGATAAAATACAACTCCATCCACATAAACAGGTATACCAATGCCTTCACGAATATCACAAAGTATGCGTATAAATTCAGTTTTGGCTCCGGAGGTCATTGCCTTCCACTCTTCCTGTTTCACCCTGCGCAGAAAGAGGCTCTTGTCAACCGCTCCTGAAAATGAATCCGGGTCGGGAAACGGAAGAATACTTATTCCAATCGACGACCCCTGATGGGACGCTTTGACGACAAGCGGAAACCCGACCTTACCGACAACCCCGCTGAGGATCTTCTGGTGGTCACCGCCTAACCATTCGGCACGGGAGATGGTGAGGAATGGGGGACTATTAAACCCTGCCTGAACCATAAGACGCTTTTGAACAGCCTTGTCCATTCCAATGGCAGAAGGCAGTATGCCTGATCCGGAGTAGGGAATGTGCAGATACTCCAGGAGACCCTGTATGCGCCCGTCTTCTCCAAAGGCTCCGTGTAAACAAAGGAAGGCGAAATCGATATGGGTGTGCAGATCGGAAGGAGAAACAGGTGCTCCCAAGCCGGCTGACAATGCCTCCTGCCCCTGCCGTTCCAGAGGACCCAGACTTTCGGCATAAAGCTGAAATGCCTCATTTCCGGAGGGAATAAATTCTACAGGCGGGTAAAAATCACGTATGCTTCCCTTGTATATGTACTCCCAGTTCAGGAGTACAAAGTTGCCAAAGCTGTCCACAAACAAGGGTACTGCTTCGAATAAGGCCTTGTTCAGGTTATCGTAAACGGTGCGTCCTCCGGCAAAGGAGATCTCTCTTTCTTTGGAAACGCCTCCGAAAATAATGCCGATTTTGAGTTTCATAGGATCAGACGGAAATTGGGCCTGTCTACAAATTTAAGGATTAAGCACGGGACGAAGAAAAGGGGCATTTTAAGTAATCAACGGAGTTATGAACCTAATATCACGTCTTTTAAAGAAAAAAGCACAGCAAGTCTTGAAGAATAGTGAAATAATTGTTTCTTTTACTGTCAATCCGGGTATAGATTAAGTTAAGACTAATACGGAGCTCCCAAGCGCCACTCTCCGATGACATTCAATTCCTATGAATTTCTGCTCTTTTTTCCTCTTGTTACGCTCATTTATTTCCTAATACCGCATCGTTTTAGGTGGATACATCTTTTGCTTTCCAGCTGTATTTTTTATATGGTTGCGATGCCTTCGTATATTTTTCTCCTCCTGTTTCTCATTATATTCAACTTTGGGGCTGGAATTGCCATTGAGAGATCGAAAAACAGAAAAAAAAGATTGATTTTTATCTTGTCCATCTGCCTGAATCTTGGAGTTCTGTTTCTTTTTAAATATTTCAATTTTTTCACTAAAAACGTGCATGACCTCATTTGCATAGTGGGGCTTGGAAGTATTTCATTTCCTGTCCTTCACCTCATTCTGCCTCTTGCATTATCCTTCCAAACACTCAGTTCGATCAGCTACCTGGCAGAAATTTCACGGGGTCAGATGGCGGCAGAAAAACATCCTGGAATTTATGCAGCTTCTTCCCTGTTCTTTCCAAAACTGATTAACGGTCCTATTGAAAGGCCTCAGGACATCCTTTCTCAGTTCAGGGAACTGCATGTATTCAATGATGAAAATCTGCTCATCGGTCTAAGGCTTATGCTATGGGGGTTGTTTAAGAAGGTGGTTATAGCCGACCGGCTTGCAAACTACGTAAATGAGGTCTACGCCCATCCTCATTCTTATCTTTCTGTAAATCTTTTTCTGGCTGCAGTATTTTTTTCATTTCAACTTTATTGCGATTTCTCCGGCTACTCGGATATTGCTGTTGGTACAGCAAGGCTTATGGGATTCCGGCTTTCCCGCAATTTCAACCTGCCATTTGCAAGTAAAACAATGGCTGATTTCTGGAGAAAGTGGCACATTTCACTTTCTTCCTGGTACAACAATTATCTATTTAAACCGATCTTTGCTTTCGGGAACAGACACAGAAACAGGACAGTCATTTTTGCCCTCTTCACTACATTCCTCCTTAGCGGTCTTTGGCATGGAGCCAACTGGACATTTATCGTTTATGGATCCATGCACGGTCTGGTGCTGATTTATGAATATCTGACCCGAAATCTCCGTTTGAGAATATTAAATGACAGAAGATCCTGGATAACGAACATCTTCTCCATCTCCTGTGTCTTCCTCTTTAGCTGCTTTTGCTGGATATTTTTCCGGGCCGACTCATTGACTCAGGCAGGGTACTTTATTCGCAGTATCGGCTCCATGAACTTAACGCATTTTAAACCTTCCGACATTCTCCTGCCCGAAATGGGTTATTCTACCATTTTAATTTCTATTCTATTTATTGTATTAACATTGATTCTTGAACACAAGCTTGGACCGGAAATAGATAAAAAATGGAACAGTGCCTTTGCAGAGATTGCCTTTTGTGCTTCAATTCTTACTATCATTATAATCTTTGGAATATTTTTCAGCAATATATTTATCTATTCTAAATTCTAGAGGATGTATTCCTGTCCAGAAGTGAAAGAAATTTAATGCAAATAAAATGAAACCTGTCAAACGCATCGTATGGTCTCTCGCAA
>Ga0207114_1073_pt1 | contig 31986 bp, 31 predicted proteins | sample Alteio_BWMinHeat_70_FD_153560 | JGI IMG/M metagenome (GOLD analysis project Ga0207114, IMG submission 153560) | Enriched cells from forest soil in Barre Woods Harvard Forest LTER site, Petersham, Massachusetts, United States -... | ecosystem: Environmental > Terrestrial > Soil > Temperate forest >... | reverse complement strand
CGCATTTCCACATTTTATACTATGTTCAGGTTGGTTCCCAGAGCCAAACGCGGAGGTCTTTGCCGATGCCGGGGGCCGTGGCTTTTCCATTTGAGCTTGCATCTCGTTTCATTTGGGTTAAAACCATAGATGACACCAACCTGTCACGAAATAAGGTAAGCTAGAAACTGCGTCGCCCGATAGGCCGTCCGCGGTCAATCCGGTGCGCGCGGTCAAAGCATGGCAAGGACCTGGCATGCCGGAACAAGCCAAGACCCTTAGCGAATTGCTGGAACGAGCCCGCCAAGATTCGGAAGGCTCGGCGCAAGAGATCGTCGAGCGCTATGGGTCCTACATTCTCCGGGCGGTTCGCCGACGGTTGAACAAGAAGCTTCGATCGAAATTCGATTCGGTGGATTTTGTTCAGGCCGTCTGGGCTTCGTTCTTTGCTTTGCCAGCGGATCGACTCCAATTCGACAGGCCGCAACAGTTGGTGGATTTCTTGATGGGCCTGGCTCGAAACAAGGTGGTCGATGCCGTCCGCCAGCGCCTGGAAACTCAAAAATACGACATCAACCGAGAACTGCCCTTGTATGATTCTACCGCGGTCGACGCTCGGGAGGTAAAAGCGCGGGGCCCCACCGCCAGCCAAGTGGCGATTGCCAAGGAAGAATGGCAGCGGGCCCAAGACTCGGCCGTGCCGCGCGAGGAGCGCATTGTCAACTGGATTCAAAGGGGCCAAAGCCTGGAAAGCATCGCTCGCGAAATCGGCGTGAGCGTCAAGACGATTCGCCGGGTCCTCGAGCGGATTCGGCAAAGGCCGACAGCCAGATAAACGACCTAGTGCTTCATGAGCTCAACCCCCTCATCCCAGTCGGCATCGATAGCCTTTCCTGGCCTCGTGACCGAAAGCGTTCTCCGAGTCCGCCCGTTGGCAAAGGAGATTCGAGAGCTCCGCCGCCAAGGGGAGCGGAGTCCTGTCCGCGTCGTCTTGGCCCGGCATCCTGACATAGCTCAAGACAGATCCTTGGTGGTTGAGCTGGCTAATGAATTCCTCTGCCAGGCGTCGGAGGATGGTCAGCCAATCAATGTTCACGAATTCATCGGCCAGTTTCCCGCCTTTCAAGATGCGATCCGGGAAATGGCCTCCGTGCATGGCTTCTTCGTGGACAAAGAGCCCCTCCTCGAAGAGTTCCGCGAAGCAGACTTTCCCGAGGTGGGCACTGAGCTGACTGGCTTTTCCTTGCTACGGGAGTTGGGGCGGGGTACTTTCGCGTGCGTCTACCTGGCCGCGGAACCGGCACTTGGAAATCGGCTGGTCGCGGTCAAAGTTTCTCAGCAAGGGACTAGCGAGGCGGAGATTCTCGGCCGGCTCAACCACCGGAACGTCGTCCCCATCCACTCGGTCAAGAAGGATTCCGCGACCGGCTTCACCGTCGTTTGCATGCCGTATTTGGGAAGCGCCACCTTGTGTGGTTTGCTTCAGCGCATTCGCACGCCTTCCGGACTTCCGTTGTCGGCCCAGACGATTCTGGATGCCAGTCAGGACCGGGTCGCCGCCGATTACCTGGAACCCCATCAGCAATCACCCAACGCAATCCTACGAAAGGGAACTTATGTCGATGGGGTCTTGCACTTGGGTCTTCAGCTGGCAGAGGCGCTGGCTTTCATCCATTCGTTGGGCATCTGCCATTGCGATTTGAAGCCTTCCAATGTGTTGCTGACCCCGGACGGCCAGCCGATGCTCCTGGACTTCAACCTTTCTTTCCGGGAGCAACCAGTCGATCAACGGCTGGGAGGAACTCTTCCATACATGTCGCCGGAATTTCTCCGGGCTATGGATTCCAAACGTAAAGGCTTTCCCAACCAGATCGACGCTCGGTCCGATTTATTCTCGTTGGGGGTGATGCTTTGCGAGCTGCTGCTGGGCGACCACCCCTTCGGGCCAATCGAGAAAACCGACACGCTCGAGGACCTGCGAAAGTTCCTGCTGGACCAACAACAAAAAGGCGCCCGTCCCAAGTGGTCAAATAACCCGCGGGTGGATAAAAGAATCTGTCGCCTCTTGGATCGTTGTCTGTCTTTTCGCCCGGAAGATAGACCCCAATCTGCCGCCGAACTGGTCACTGGCCTGCGAAAGTGCCTATCTCGTCCCCAGCGGCTGCGGCGCTGGGCTTATCTGCACAGCCGTCTACTTGTCGCGACTACCGCCATTTCCTTTCTGGCAGCTTCTTTAGGCGGTTACTGGCTGATACCGGCTGAGCCGTATTCCGTCCGCCAGTTTCACAAGGGGATAGCTCTTTACCACCTCGGGCGATACGACGAGGCCATCGAGTTCTTCAACCGAGTCGATCACCTGGACCCCAAGAATCCCGATGTGCAATTCGCGCGGGGCCGGACTTTTCAAAAGATGGGACAATTTGATTTGGCGGGGAGCGCGTATCTGGCCGCGGACGAAATGCGCCCTGAGGCCAAGGTGAAGGCATTACTGGGCTATTGCGCGGGGCAGCTGGAGGAACATGAGCGTGCCATAGCTCAGGACAACGCGGCGATCGGGTCCGATTTCAAAACCGCCGAGGTTTTCAATAATCGAGGCCACAGTCACCTGGAGCGCAGGAATCTAGAAGATGCCGAAAGGGACTTCAAAAAAGCGATAGAGCTCGATAAGAATTTGCAGGCACCGCACGTCAATTTAGCCCTATTGGAAGTGGTCCGTGCTTTCAAGAATTCGGAAAAACAGTGGACCTGTCAGCAGGGCATCGCCGAAATTAGCGATGCTTTGAGAATAGGCCCCGACTATGCGGATTTGCACTACATCGGGGCATTCCTGTACGCGAGGGCGGCGACTCAAGACAGAGCCATGACGAAACCGGCTCTTGATTACCTGGAGAAAGCCGTGGCGTCGGGTTTTCCTCCCTATAAGATTGACCCCATTGGCTTCGCAGCATTGACGCAAGAGCCTCGCTTCATGAAGCTGACCCAATCCCCTCCTCCTCAAGTCGAGGCCGTGCGAACACCCCGATTACTCGATCCCGTTCAGGATTAGGAACGCTTTGATATGACAATCGGGAGGCCCTGATCGCCTCGCGTACATTCGTGTACTGAAGGACACCACATCTTGTGAAGATAGGTAATTTGGCACTCCGACCCCTTCCGGCCAATCTTTAGAAAAAATCAGAAGAATCGAAGATTTTTTGTCCCATTTTTCGGGTGGATTTCGATTATTCAAATAGAGGGCAGAAATTCCGTACTTGGGTGAACCGGTCCTTGTATCTTTCCTATGTTTGCCAAGTCCGTGTTGAGGCGGGGAGAATGGCCTCTCCGCCGGCACGAAGGCTTCAAACATGGGAGTTTTTACAGGAGGTTCGCAATGATTTCGGGATTACTAAACCGCCCGCGCAGGAAGTCAAAATCGGCGCCGAAAGGAAGTTTTCGGCCGACCCTGGAAGCTTTAGAGGCGCGCAATTGTCCGTCGCCTGTGATCACCAGTTTCAGCGCCCATCCAACCAATACGCCTGGCAGTAGACAGGTGGAATTGAAGGGAACGGTTTCCGACACGATGGTCCAGAGTGACACGGTTACTTTTTCGGGAGTGGCCACGGGATCGGTGCAATGTGATAGCGGCGGGAATTTTGATTATTTCACTGGCGCCTCGGGCTTGGGAACGGTGACCGCCGTCGCCAGCGGGCATACCTATTCCCCAATGATGGGGAATACGAGTTCGGCCTCAGTCAATGCCCTGATAACCAGCGCTGCCCCCACCATAACTTCCTTTGATGTAATTCAAGCGGGTGGCGGCTGTTGGACTTTCAAAGGCACGGTTTCCGACGAGGCGCCCTATGGAATCGTCGTCCAATTTGGCGGGGCTTGGCAGGTCGCCGGCCTGTCCGCTACCTGTGATCTGCAGGGAAACTTCAGTGCGACGTTTTATCTCCCCAGCCTGACCAGCGGGTCGATAACCGCTCAATGCCAGGACATCTGGAGCTTGCTGTCCAACACCGTTACTGACCCGATTGTCTAAGAGCTTCTTTATAAGGAATAAACCAATGACCAATCCTAACCATAATGATCTGCACGATTTGGAAGCCCGCGTTAGCCGGGGTGATGCCCGCGCCGAGGGCGAATTATTAAACCGGCTGGAGCCGCAGATGGTTTGCATGGTCCGTCGTGCACTCCGATCCAAGCCCAGCACGTCGCCTCTCGATCGGTTAATCCGGGCGGAGATTCGCCGCCTGACTCCTTGGAAACAGGAGCAGCGGGCCCTGGAAGAAGGAGGGCTTGTTCGCCAGGTGGCCCAACGGGTTTGTGCGGCCGTCATCGACCGCCTGCGGCCGACTCAATCCGATCCGCGCACTATTCACGACACCATCCCCGTGGGCCGAATCAACTACCAGTTTGTGCCCCGGATGGACCGAATGAGGACGGTTTTAAGTCCAGAGGGGACCAATTGAGGGAACCGAACCCGATTCAGCAGCCTGGGCTTGCATTACGCGCACTAGCCGCGCATTCGCATTGGGCGGCTGCAGTCGGCGCGTGCATTCGCTTGGGTTCCCTCCTGAACCTCGCTGAGCGTTCCTCGCTGGGCGTTGTGGAGTGATAGGATGGCTCAAAGGCTTTGGATAGCTTCCTGCTCGTTTCCGTAGATGGGAAGTAAGCCAACAAGCTTAACCGTTTCGAAAACTTCATGAAGCCCCGGATCAATGCTGCAAAGCGCCAGCCGGCCGCCGCTGGCTTCGATTCGCTGATGCAGCGCGGTCAGCTTGCCAAACATCGTGCTGGCCAAGCTCTTGACGTTGCCGAAATTCAATACGATTTTTCGGCAGCTCGGGCCTTCTGCCAGGCCGTATAGGGCCTCTCCAATTGCCTCAATTGTGCCTTCCTTCAATATCCAGGGGATCTTGAAGCGGACGACCGTCACGTCCCCTACTTGGTCCATTTCCAACCATAAGTTCTGGCTTTGGGAAACCATAGCAGCACTCCCTTTCCCCGCAATTCGGCTCTGAAATGGACCATTGGTATGACGTTGGTACCCCTGCAATCTAACTTCTCCCCACGGGCATGTAAAGCCTAGTGACGAACCCTCTCATCAAATCCTCGGTTGAGGGGAAATCGGCAGACCGTTAACTTTCGTATTACGAAAATCGAACCTCGCTCTTCACTATTCCATTCGATCATGCACCGGGTATATTGCAAGAATCCGAGACGGCTCCATGAGCCACTCATGCCCCCGTAGCTCAGGGGATAGAGCGACGGTTTCCTAAGGCAGGATCGTAGTTCTCGAAATCGTCGAAAGCGTCTATACTTCTTGCGTTTGTCGCACTTCGCCAAAATCCCAAAAAAGGCAAAATCTCCGACAAAGAAAATCGAGAGAGGTGTCATGACACCACCGCTTCGAGCGCTGGTCTCTCGCACCCATCGCTCAAGAAAATCGACGGCAGCTAGCCAAGAAAAAGGCCACCCTGACACCACCTGTTTCGGGATTCGCCCGCCGATCGGGTAAATGACTGACGAAGAAAGGAGCCCGCTATGCCACGCATTACGCTGGCGAACCAATCATAATCCAACGATCCGACTATGCAACCTTCCACGTAGCGTGCGCAGACGCTCCTGTAGTGGGGCGTAGGACTCTTAATCTGTATTGCAGATTCTAACGGTTCCAAGAATCTGACAAGAGGAACCGACCCTCTGGATCTACCGCACCGCGGTTTAGTTGAATGCCCGTTTAAGCTCCCATCGGGCCGGCCAACACCATCGCGACCGACCTAAATAGCTGTCGTTAGCCCCGCCAATCTTCTCTTTTTCCATCCTGGGCACGTCCGGATCTGCGGTACGCCCAGCGGGTAACCGCTGGGACGACTAGGCCTTTTTCCGTCCCGAAGAATTAGTAATTGTTGGTTTTCTGCTCTTTCTGCCTTGTGATAGCAGGCGAGCATTTTCAGTGCGGTTAATGTAGATTATGCTTGGGCCTTACCCAAATAGGGAGGCTAGGTATGCCCACTTCTTTTCTCGAATCACTGTTCCCTGGAGACGAGCCGGTCATTTCTCGCCTGCGCGACGAGCTTCGGCAGGTTGTCTCCACGCCTGGGCTGACCACTGTATTGTTGCAGGGTCCCCCCGGTACGGGCAAGACGACGATAGGGAGAGCAATCGCAGCTGCACGAATGCTGGCCCTAGGCGACAAGGCTCGGCTTCCTCCCGGTCGGTTGGGACGGCTCATGAATGCAATTACTCTAGCCTGGCCGCAATAGTCTTTCGTCAATGCTTTCTAGGAGTGAGTTAAGGAACAAAAGTCCTTGACGAAAGGACTCAGTCAGCTGGGTGCGCTCAAAGTTGGCCTGCTTGGCGCCCGAAAGTCTGTTCATTTCATTTTCGGCCTCATTACCCAAGCGATCAAAGTAACCCCCGTCTAATCCAGGCCGCCCACATTGCTGGCCGAGGGATACCACTTTTCCATACCAGCCTTTAACAGGCTCTTGCTGCGGTCGCCGCCGGACAAGCTCCGTGATCGCCGCATCGATGCAGCTTCTCAGCGAGATGAGAACTGATACAGATCCGCCATCCGCCACGACAGGCATGTCAAACGAGGCTCGCGCCTCCTCTAAGAAGGCCAACGGCGTTTGGAAGTTCCCGCCGCGAAAGTTGAGACCGAGCCGACGCAGGTTCGAGCGCACCTCGTCAGTAAGCGGGAACCTTTCCAGAGTCTGAACGAGCCTTGATCTTGCTTGCTGGATTAGGGGCGAGCTTAAGGGGGCCGTTGACGAAATTACTGGCGTGCTCAAAGGAATCACCGACATAGCTCCGCTCATAGCAATATTTGATGTCGACTGCGCGACTGCGCTGAATGAATTGATAGTCGTTTGAGCGTCCAGGACAGCCTTTGCACTTCCGTGCCACGCCCTCCAGCTTTCGATCTGCGGCTTCCAATGATTAGTTGGGAATTCACCAGCTGGAGCATGCGAGTAAATATCGTAAAGCGGACCGGCCGTGTCGCTTGCAAGCCGTGCGTTTTGGATTATCTCCTTGCCAAGGGCTTCCAGTTTCTTCGCTTCGGGCGCAACGCCAGCAAGCAACTCCAGCAACTCATCCTTCTTTTTGGCTGGATCGTCAGGCATTTCTAATTACCTCCGAAATCACCGTTCATTTTTTGCAGTCCCGTAATCTTGGCTAACACGCAGAGTCGAATCCTCACGGATAATCTTAGCAGACTTAAGTCGGTCCTTTTCGTGATCAGCGGCCAAGTTCATTTCTAACTGGTGTCCCCTTCTCGAAATGATAAGTTGGGCCAGCGCTTCGCGCCAATTTCAGAGTCGCCCCATGGTGGAGACCTTTCATGTGATTGGCCTCTGAAGCCCGCTGGCTGATGAATACCGGGACAAGCTTGCCGGGCTGCCCTACGGAACAGGGGCGCTGCAAGCACATCTAACTACTGCCGTCCGGGGTTCCGGGTCACAAATGGGATGAATCTTTTTCCTTCGAGACGAAACTCCATCGGCGTTCGATTGTGCCATCAGCCTTCGGAACACTGATGGATCGAGCCTTACCTTCCGCAGCCAATTCAGCAAAGGCATCTTCCAACTCCTCGGCCGCCTCCGAGAGGGTGGCCTCTTTTTCAGCTTCTTCCAAATCGGAGGCCAGGCCCTGCTCGTTACACCAGGCCTCGAATTCCGACATCAACCTTTTGATTAAGGCATCCTCGTCCCTACTACGGGGAAACCCGTCCGGATAGCGAGCATGTCGAAAGGCATCGAGGAGTCGCTGCAGCTTGGTCTTGGCGTGTTGGCTCATTTTTGGTGCACGAAGAATGAGGATACCGATCTCATCGTTCCTCTTCCCAGACGGAGTGATAAGCTCCGATGGACTCGAAATAGCTGAATAGGCTCTGGTAAAAAGGATGCGAGGAGAGCGTCGCGCTATCTCCGATTACCAGAAGCTTACGGCGAGCGCGCGTCAAGGCCACGTTCATCCGCCGAACGTCGCCCAGGAACCCGACTTCGCCCTCTTGGTTCGACCGGACCAGCGACAGGACGACTGCCTCCTTCTCTCGCCCCTGAAACCCATCGACGCTGTCGATTTCCAGACTTGGCACAGCCAGTTTTTCTCGAAGTAATCGCACCTGCGCCGCGTAGGGACTGATCACGGCGATACTTTCCGCCGGCACTCCTGCCGCTAGCATCGCCTGTACTTTGCGGCAAACCAATTCGGCCTCGCCTGGGTTCCGCCGACTCTCACCGTCCGGTTCAGGCTGCTCGTCATATCCTGCGCCCGCGGTGTCAATAAACTCCACCGGGATCTGAGTGACGGGTTGAGGGGCAACTTCGGGAAGATGGCAAAGCAGATGCCCGCGCACGGAGCCGTGAGCCTCCAGGCTGCCGTCGTAGAATTGGGCGGAAGAAAAGCCCATAATGGCCTCATGCATCCGGTACTGTACCTCAAGCCGACGGGTTACCACGCGACCATGGAGGCTCACCAGTCGTTCTAACAGACTCGCCGCGAATCCTTCCTGGGCTGCCTCTTGGGAGATCACGGTCGGCGGAAGCTGACAATGGTCCCCGGCCAGGACCAGGCGGCCACAGCGCATCAGGGGCAACCAGCAGGCAGGTTCGGTGCTCTGGCCGGCCTCGTCGATCACCGCAAGGTCGAACTGCCGCTGCCCCAGCACATCGTTGTTTAGGCCAGTGAGAGTGGCGCACAGCACCTTGGCTTCGTTGAGGATGCGTTCGACCGCCTGTGTTTCCAGCCGTCGCGCGTCCTCCAGCAGGGCCCGACCTTCCTGGCGCAGCTGCTGGCGGACGCCTGGCTCGGGCCGGGCGCGGGTGAACTTGCCGGCACGTCGGAAGAGTTCGAATGCCTTCTTGTTCAGTTTTCGTGCATGTCGGGTGTCCGGGTGTCTCTTGACTATCAGGTCGAGTGTATGTTCTCGGAGCGCGGGCAGGACACGGGCGGGATGCCCCAGGCGCACTGCTTTCTCGCCGAAGGCCAAAAGACTTTCCAGCACGTTGTCCACGGCCAGGTTGCTTGGAGCGCACGCCAGCACGCTCTCGCCGCGCCGCACCGCCTGTCTGATTAGTTCGACGATGGCGGTCGTCTTGCCGGTGCCGGGAGGGCCATGAACGATCGCAAGGTCGTTGGCGGACAGAGCGAAGCCAATGGCCTCTTGCTGCGACGCATTAAGTGAGCGGTCGAGGGGCGCTAAAGGAGTTTCCGGATTGAAAGTCGGGGGTCTTTCGCCGAGAAGGACCGCGCGCAACTCAGAAAGACGGTCCCGCCCAGCCGTTCGTGCACGTTCCAAGGCAGCCAGCTGCCGCTGCAACCCTGTCTCATCGCCGGACAGATCGAGCCTATACGTCGCCCGGCGGTCGTCTTCGTCTGGTGGTTCATTCAAAGCCACGCCCATGGAATTCTCTAGACGCTCACAAACTACCCCTCGCCAGCCCTCCGCATCGGCGGCACCCTCCGGAAAAAGTAACACGGGCGCCCCTGGCTCCAGCCGATTCCAGGGAAGGGGCTGCGAGCGATTACGCTTGGCGAGGGTCAAGATACACCTACCGCCGAGACCGGTATCCTCATCAATGATTACCAGCCCGATCAAGCATTTCCCGGTGCGTTCAGCGTCGGGCGGCGACAATCGCCGAAGGCTCTCCAAGGTCTGCCGGGCCTCGGCTTTGGATTCCAGTTCCAAGAGACGGGACAGGCGCTGGAAATAGCTGTCCTTCTCAGAGGAGAGATCGCCGGCCGCCATGGACCGAGCACGGACATGGCGTTCCTTCAACGCCGCACCGTCAAGAGCCTTCACCAGTCTGACGACCCAATCGGCGGGCACTTCGACGGTTGCGATAGTTCCGCGTAAGTCAATTCGTCCTACCTTCTCGCGGTTTACTCCTCCAGTCATGCTCAGAAATTGCAGTATGTCTCCCTTGCTGGTTCGGGGCGGCAACGATTCCAGGTGCAGGAGCGCCATCGCTATTACTGAAATGCTCGTTGGTGAAAATTGATCCCCAAGACAAACATCGGGCGACCGGACGGTAGGGGTGTTCCGATTAGCCAAGGCCGGCCCGTGGCATGTCCGTCTTGCTCAGCGGTCCTTCAAGGAGGCAGCGAGGAGGATCTCGACAGCCTCGCGGCCGGTCATGCCGACACGGACGCCCAGTTCCTGGGCCTGCGGGGTGGCGTCAACGATCTTCGCGTCGAACAGATCTTCGGGCTCAACGAGCGGCTGCGGCGGCGTGCCGCGTGCGATGGCCACGGCTTGGCCGAACTCGGTCGCCGTCTTGATGTCGTAGATGCCGCAGCCGACTAGGCCGACCTTGGTGAGGAGCGTGCAGTACTGCCCCTGACGCCAGCGGTTGCTAATGCCAATGGCGGTGCCGTTCCGGAACTGGATCGGCCGCGAGGTTGTGCGGGGGAGCGGTTCGTTCACAGCTGGCCTTCTAACGATGCCTTGAAATCGGACCAAGAAACACGCCGTTATTCTATCGCACAACACCTTGTGGCGCCGAGATCCGCACAACTTTCGGCGACGACAACGGGTTGAGTCCAGCCATTCTCTCCGGGCTGGGCCGCCGGACCACGAGCTAATTGTTGTCCTGAGTCTCGACTCGTTTTTTCGGTGAAGCTTTTTCCTTCGACGTTAAACTCCAGCGCCGCTCGATGGTCCCATCGGCCTTTGGAACACAGATGGATCGGGCCTTGCCTTCCGCGGCCAACTCTGCAAAGGCACCTTCCAACTCCTCGGCTGCCTCCAACAGCGCGGCTTCTTCTTCCGCCTCCTCCAAAGCGGTGGCGAAGCCTTGTCGTTTGCACCAGTCTCTGAATTCCGACATGAGTCGTTTGGTTAAAGCATCTTCGTTCCTGCTGGAGAGATACCCGTCCGGATAGCGGGAATGCCGAAATGCATCGAGGAGTCGTTGCAGCTTGGTCTTGGCGTGTTGGCTCATAGGGATTCCTTGATGCTCGAAGAGTTAGGAATGACGGGGATCGTCGCTCGGCACCCATTACTTTTGGGAGCCCTAGCGGCTGTCCATTTTCTCGGAACGAACAATAGAGTTTAGTCTAGAAAAAGAGTTGTTGCCTACTCGAATCGGCAGCGTTCAGATCCAGAGTCTGATAGTAACGAGTCGCAACCAGCCAAGGATAAAAAGCGCTTACGGCAAATGCCCTGAGCGCCCGGACCGCGCCTTGACCAGACACCTTAGAGAACCGGCTTTCGTTGGGTTTCGCTCGCGGTCAGCGTCGCCGTTGGCGGCAACAATCTCCGACTGCGAACAGTCAGTCAGGTACGATGATCCGAGGTCATGCAGCGTTCCGCAGGAATTCTTCAATTCTTTTGGACGGGCCGAGTAATATGGGAGCAGCACTGGACGAGGGAAAATGCATGGCAAACCAGTGGATCAATCAATTCATGGACGCGGTGAGCGGATGCTGGGAATGGCACGCGCTGGCCTTGAACATCGGGTTCCGTTACCGAGAGCCAGAGGATGCGGACGATTGCTGGGAGGTCTGGGCCTATCCCGCCGTGCAGGAGTTCGTCGGCGGCAAGGACGACGGAGAAACGGTCTGGTCCGGGTTCCACTTCAATCTTTCCGTGCTTCTGGAAGAGGTCGAGGCCGAGGCCCTGAGCGTCAGCACAAGGATGGCCAACGACCCGCCAGAACTTGTGGTGGAGGGAAAGTTCCAGGGCAAGGAGGTCCTGCTGCATGTCTGCCTGGAGCCGCCGGAGGACGTGGAAGCCACCGAGATCATCGACTTGACCAAGCCGGAGGGACCAAGCGTCGGCGAGAAGGGTTGAATTGCCGTGGCCGAACAAGCTTGAAGATTCAAGGCCCTATTCCCGCTCGTGTTCGTCGGCCCTGACGATTAATGAGAGCTTCCGTCGCGAACTTCAATCGGGCCGACTCTGTCCTGTACTATGTAGCTATTGGATATTCGATTCAGGTCAGCGTCACGGAAGGAACGAGAAATGGAGTTCGGACCCTGCAGGCTCTGCGGAAAAGAAGGCGATCTGCTGAACGGCCATATTGCTCCAAGATTCACTTACAAGCGATAGATTACCGGCAAGGGGGGCCGCTATTTCGATCCTGACAAGGACAAGTTTGAGACCAGGCAACGCACCGCGTTCATGTTCTGTCCCGAGCACGAAAACCTCTTGACTGGTAGTCTTGACAGTTTAGGTGCGAAATTCCTCGCTCGGTTTGAAGCCGACCCGTACTTGCCACACGTCTACGATGAACTGTTTCTCCGATGGACCGTCTCGCTTTCCTTGCGGGCTCTTTTCAGCGAGGCTTTCCACTATCCCGAATTCCCTTCGTTGGCCCACGAGGCGATGGAGCAATGGAAGAGTTATCTTCTCGGACAAAAACCAAGCGTCGGTCCCTTAACGCGGCATGTGTTCCTTCGCTACTTCAAGGAGGGTTCACACTTCCAAAAGCTTCTTGATTGGGATTTCCTTCCAGAGCAAGGTCTTACTTTCTTCAAGATCGGCCCTCTCGTGGTGTTCGGCCTCACCCGACGGCCAAACTGGTTCAGAAAGGACAAGGACGCAGCCAATGCGTCAATGGTCAAGCGGACCGGCGGGTACATCCAGCGGTTCGGCGATTATATTGCAGGCGTTAATATCCCATCTCTCATGAAGGAAGTATCTGACGAAAAGAATATCCGACTTCTCGAAGGCGCCGTGTCCAGTGTACGACGAGCCCAAGAATTCAAGGACCAGGTTCAAACGCACCGGGTGCAACATGCAAGGAAGTGAGTCTCATTATTGAGCCCGAGTAGAGCCAGTGCACTCTTGGCCGACGATCTCCATCCTGGGAATGATCTTGGCCAGCGCGTGACCCTTTCTTCGGAAGGAACAGTAGAGTTTAGGCCAGAAAGAGAAAGGTTGCCTGCTCGGTAGTCTTCCGCAGCGTGCGCATTCGGCAGTTCCAGGAAGCGCGCAGATCGAGATGAATCGTCGAGGACGGGAACAGACAGCCTGTTCTATCAAACACAAAAGCGGACATTTCTATTGCGTCCAAACTGAGCACATTTCTATTGCGTTATGACACACGCCAAAAAATATTTGCAACCGACATTGTCGCTTGCTACCATCAGCTGTCACACTAATCCTCTTTAAGTCCTTCTCTCCGATGTCCAGAGGTCGCAATGGCGCTCCAACTTCTGCGACGGACAACTTGTCCCCATTGCTGGACCGCGTTCGCTCCCGAAGAAGCCCTCTGGATTTCCGCTCATTCCGATTTGCTGGGTGATGCCCGCCTTGGCCCCGACCAACTCCAACGATTCTTGCCGACGCGATTCAACGTCGATGGCAACGCAATAGACGCCAAGGGCTTGGTTTGTCATTCGCTGGGGTGTCCGCGCTGCCATCTCAGCATTCCGAGAGCTGTATTGGAGATGGAGACGTTTTTCGTCTCCATCCTCGGGACTCCGGCTTGCGGCAAGTCTTATTACTTAACGGCGCTCACTTGGGAACTGCGGCGAACCTTGCCGGCGCATTTCGCTCTTTCGCTGGGAGAAGCCGACACCGTCTCGAATCGCAGCTTAAGCGAGTACGAGGAATCGCTCTTTCTCAATCCGAAATCCAAGGAGCTTGTTCCAGTTCTCCAGCTGATCCGAAAGACCGAGCTCGAAGGAGAGCTGTACGACACGGTCATGTATGGAGATCAGCGCGTCAGCTATCCTCGGGCATTTCTCTTCACTCTGCAAGCCTTGCAAAACCATCCGAATTACCGCTGGGCCCAAAGGATGGCCCGGACGATTTGCCTTTATGACAATGCTGGCGAGCATTTCCTCGCCGGCCGGGACTCCACCGCGAACCCAGTCACCCACCATTTGGCCCAATCCAGGTTTCTCTTGTTCCTTTTCGATCCGACGCAGGACGTCCGCTTCCGTGCCCTTTGCCCGCAAGAAAGCAGCAACGGCGCGTCCGTCGTGCAGCACACGTACCGGCAGGAGACCGTTCTCTTGGAGGCCGCTTCCAGAGTCCGGCGCTACGCTGGTCTGGCTCAAAACGCCAAGCACAAACGGCCGTTGATTGTGGTGGTAACCAAAATGGATTCGTGGGAACATTTGTTGGCGGATGCGAACTTCCCAGACCCTTGGGTGGTTAAGCAGAAGCAAAATCTTTCGGGCCTGGACCTGCAAACCGTTGAAACCCGATCTCACGAGATTCGCGATCTCATGATTCGCGTCTGTCCCGAAATAGTCAACGCCGCTGAGAGCTTCTCCGAAAGCGTCATTTATGTACCGGTCAGTGCCTTGGGGCGGACTCCGGAAACTGATCCTAAAACCAACGCGCTCGCCGTTCGGCCGGCCGACATCAAGCCGATTTGGGTCACGGTGCCGCTGCTTTACGGAATTTGCCGGTGGATGCCGGGGTTCATCCCAAGTTGCAGGCGGAAAGAGAAAGCCGACGTTTCACGTAATCCGGCTGAAGCTCCGCGAGCAAAGGCACTTTCTCCGAAATGATTGAGCGGCGGAACAATGAGCCACGAGCTTTTTTATACATCGGCGCCAAAAGGCTTGCGACCGGGAAGCCGAGGGTTTTGCACCGTCGCTTCGACCGAAGGCCTGCCCGCGCATCTGGCCGAGCAAATCGAATCGCTCAGCGCCTATCGCCCGATTTTCCCACCGCTGGATGCTCGAGCCAAGCTCAACCCGATCGTTTATTCCCATTTGCGAATCACAGGTGGCAGCAAAACTTATCACGTTCTTTCCCGCATTGGCCCCGCGGGACTCGATTATAGCCAGCGCAGCAACAAGTTTGCCCATCACGTCATCTTGGAGCCGGGAGAATTGCCTGCGGGCGGCCCGGCCTGGTTGCTGGCTCAGCCCGGATTCCTCGAAGATCAATGGGACGGAGAGGTCCGATATCTCGCCGCCGGGCGGATTCCTCCCAAGGGAGACACCGCCCCTTCTGTCTGCCGGCATTGGCGGGATTTGACCGGGGACGCCGGCTGGGCGGGCGTCCTGGCCGACGCATTTGAAAAGGACCCGCTCCGCCCAATCTATCTGATTTTCTCCCCGGGCACGGACGTGCTTCCTCTGGTTGTCGAATCTCTCATGTTGCTTCCTCCGCCCAAGCGTTGGCTGGTCACATTCAGCACCTATTTCACCAACCTGCCGCAGGGAATCCCCTGTCTTTGGCGTTTCGTGGCGAAAGGTTCACCGGAAGCCGCCAACGCCAGCCGGCTTCCCGGCGCTTTGGTCATCAATCTTTGCGATCCTCTCGGTAAGCCTGTAGATTCGGACTTGGTGGAGCAAGCGAGAACAGGGCGCATTCCAGCCAAATCTGCCGTTCGCTTACAAGAAATTGGCGGACCAAGTAATTGGGCGAATGAGTTTGAACATGCCAATCAAGGGTACTCGCTGCTGGAGAAGGGCGAACGCCTTCCGACAAATGCAAAGGCCCCTCCGCCACTGAACGCCTTGCGTCGGCCCGTAGCCCAGTTGGCAAAGCCAAAGCGAACCTGGATTTGGGCGGCCCTGATCGGATTGATCATTGGACTTATGTCCGGGATTCTGGCTTCATTCTTGACTTTGAATTCGAAAGAGCATCTTGCAAATCGAGACGTAGCCCGCCTGGAAAATGAAATTCAGGTTGCCGTATTAGAGGACCGGAACAACAAACAAGGTATTGCGAAGCTGGAAAGGGAAAAGCACGCGGCTCTATTAGAGAAGGAGAAAGTGGTTAAACAGAGAGACACGGAATTGCTAGCGAAGGAGAAGCTCAACATTGACCTAAAGAGAAGAAGCGAAGAACTGGGAGACTTAGAACTTAACTACAAGATCATCCAGGAAGATCTCAACAAGGCAAGAAGATCGTTGGAGAAAAACCACGCGCCTCCGACCGCAAGCGGGCATTTTCCCTTGCCAGAGTGGGTTTCTAAGGCGAAGGCAAATGAAGGCAAGCGGCCAGAAATTGACATCGCTAAGTGGGGCATCGACAAAAAGGGGAAATTCAAGCTAGCTCTCTTAGGGCCCGGTCGCGCTCTAAAGTCGATACCCGGTGAAAACTCTCTAATCATCGAGCTCGAATTGACAAAGGACGACAAAGACGATGTTGCGAAATTTGCAGTTGACGGCGGGAAGCTTTCATTCGAGTGGCTGACAAAAATTCCAGAGGTTGCCAAGAAGCACCTAGCGGTTTTACGAGAATCTGTTCTTGAAATCAAAAACGCAGGTAAAACCTGCTGGGTTGCCTTCCGTGCGCCGATTAATGAAGAGCTTAGCTTCTCTGTTTCTGAGAATAGTACACTTGATTTTGTCAGAATCGGCAATCAAGACCGTCCATCGCAGCCTCTCCACTTCCAATCCATTGAATTCAACATCGAAGGAAGGAAGTATTCTCAGAAAGACGTCTCGACATACCCGTGCTTAGAATTCATTCCAATCGAATTAGAAAATGCTCCGACTAAAGGCACCTTAGCCGGTATTGTGATAAAAAACTCACGACAGAAAGATAAGCTCGTATCCTTCGAATGTGAATCTACTGTACCTGTCACGCTAAAGATCGAGGTCTTGTCGCTAATCGGCTACTTGGAAGTTGATGGGATTTACGTTGAAGTGATTAGAGTTGGCAGTCACCAATAATGCCTATATCCATTTCCGATGAGCAAAGGCAGAACTATGGACTACCAACCCATCGTCGATGAAATTCGGTCCTTTGTTCAATCCGTCGATCAAACGCTGACGGATCGGATCAAAGAAGTGGCCGTTCTCTACGCCCAGGCTTGCAATGAAGCCAACCAGCGCTTGCGGCGCTGTGACGAATTCCTGCAAAAGGGTCTTCGCTCCGAAGCGATCCATCTTGCCCAAACGGAACCGGTTCTCCTCGATCAGTTGGCCATCTTGGATTTTGCCGAGCGCCCGCAATGGGAGGAGCTTGCTCTCATGTACGGGCTTGCGGCGCCACCGCAGCTTCGGCTGGAAACCGCCGCGGCCTTAAACGAGGCCTATGCGGACGAGCAGCCACTGGAAGAATTGTTGCGCAAGCATAGGCTCTTGGCCCTGACGCGTGGTTCTTTGAAAGGCCGCATTTCCGTGATGAGACGAATCGCGGAATTAGACCCAGGCAGCACAGTCTGGCCCGACGACATTCGTATTTTTGAGAAGCAACGGTTCCAACAAATCCAAAATGATCTGTCCGGCTTGGCCGGCCGCGAGGATTACGAGGGTCTGGCGGCGATTGCCACAGAGCTGCAGACGACCGTATGGTTATCCGCGCCGCCCTCAGCTTTGGTGAAGCAAGTTGAGATCACCAAGAATCGGTTCCGGAAGGATTGGGCGTCCAACACGCTTAGGACTCTGGAAGGCGAGTTGAACGACGCCATCAACGCCTTCGATCTGCAAAAGGCCCGCCAGCTCCGCGAAAGGTGGAGTTTCATCGCCAAGGACGCGCAGCTGGCTGAAGAGGATCCTATATTGGAGAGGGCCGCCCTCGCTTTCGAATGGCTGAAAGAGCAGGACATAAGAGAAGCGAACGAACGTGCCTTCCAAGATAATCTCGATGAGTTGGAAAACGCGTTGGACAAAAGGGCTGCAAGAGAGATCCTCGACCGGGCCTATCATTCGGCGATGCAATACGGGCGCGAAATTCCGCCCGCGCTTGAAAGCCGCTACCGCAGCTTCATCGCCGAGGAAGAAAACAAGCGAACCCGAAAACGACAGCTGGTTACTGTGGGAATCGCTACCGGGTCGCTCTTGCTCATTGCAATAATTATCTCCTGGGCTTACCAGAGCTACCAGACGAAGAAGCTTGAGGATGCCATAGCATCGTTGGAAAAAATGCTCGACGGCGACCAAATCTCGGAAGCTAGAATTTTCCTCGACAGCCTTACTGAAAAAGACAATCACATTGCCACTCAGCCCCAGATTGTCTCCCTTAAAACCAAAGTGGTGGCCTTAGAAAAAAAGGAGCAAGAACGGGCACGACGATTCCAGCAAGCGCTCCAAGAAGCGGAGGCGGAACCTCCCGAGGTCGTAAAATCACCGGCCGTGGTAAATGCTGAGTCCCTGGCCAGAAAACCCCGCGAATGGGATGCCCTCGTAAGGTTAACAGAAAAAAGAAGAGAGCTTATCCGCCAGGCCAAGACGCACTCGAAGGAGGCTTTTGAGGATCAGATCAATGAAATGACGAAGCAGGTTCGCAAACTCGAAGAGCTGCCGAGTAGCTCTCGAAGCTCTCTGGCGGCCAAGAATCTCCTGAGCAAGCTGCAAGTCGAGTTTACCCAGTTGCGTCCGGATTCCCACAAGTACGGAGAAAGTCTCTATGAGCAAGCGGAATCACTCGCGACTCGCCTTGAATCCGTCCGATTCTCCATGGAACGAAACCAGCAGCAAATGGAACTGGAATACAAGTTGGGGGCAACGCTTGTTCAACCCAAGGAATTCGAGAATTACCTGGTGGTGTTGGAAGATTATCGAAAAGAATTCCCCAATACTAAACGATCCGCTGATTTTGAACTCGCCTCAAAAGAAAACCCTCTATGGAAGGGCGTCCTAAGGTGGTCCGAAATTGCTGCCACTATGCCGAATGGTCCTTTCAACTTGGAGGCCGAAGAGCGGAAAACACTGACCGAGAGCTGCCGAGCCTTTCTCAAAGCCAATGCGGATTACGTGAATGCCGACGCGGTCGATGGCTGTTTGAAATGCTTGGATGCCGTGGTCCAGAGGGACAATCACGTGCAAGGGGGCGCCGCCCATGATCTTCAGAATTTGTTTGAAGATTTTCTGGTCAAGGACCTTTGGATGATCAAGACGACGGATAACAAGAGGTACTACTCAAGGAAAAAGGTTGATTTCACTGGAGGCGCGGACTCGTTATCCTTTCAGCGCTTAGTGGGTTTTGATGGGAAAGAGGAAGGGAAAACCCTTATAGGGAAGAACGTGGAGGGAGCTTATTCGGCCCCTCAGTCCGTCCTGGCGGAGAAGATTCGCAAACGATTGCCGGCTGGCTCGCGAGAGGCGCTCTGGATCGACACGACCAGAAACATTGCCCAGATGATCCTGGATGACTCCGAAACCGATCCGATTCTCAAGCTTGTGCTCGTGAAAAAGACCATTGGTTATGCGGCGAGAGGAAGCTACCCGCTCTGGCTGGCCCTCCAAGAACACCGGGATTATTTGGAGAAAGCCGGGGCTAATCTTGAGGCGCCCTGGATGAATCCGGACGACTCGGGGACAAAAGAGGCTCGCTCCAAAGCTGCGGAGACGCTCGCAAAGTTACCCTCTCTCGAACCAGTGCCGAAGAAAGCTCTCAGCGAACAGCAAACGATTCGCCAACGCATCCTGGAATCCAGAAGAATACTGGTCGGTTGGCTGGCTCGCGGCGACAGGGGCTGGGAATGCCGATCAACAACCAGCGCGCCCAATGGGGAACTCGCTCTGTACGTCTTGATGCGAGATGAGAGCGCAAAGACTATCTGGAAGAGAATTGGAACGTTAAACGTTGGAAGCTTTACCGTCAGCCCTGAATCGTCGAGCGCGCTCTTGGAAGGGCGGTTAGTTTTTGGCCAAAGTGTTGGGACTCCTTAGAGTCGCCTGAAATGCCTGCATTAGAGGGAGCCCTTCAATGGACGAAAAACAACTCTATGTTCGGGTGCGCGGCAAAGTTACCGGGCCCTTTGGGTTCCAGCAACTCAAGTCTCTTCGCGACCGGGGCCAATTCCGGCGTTTTCACGAAGTTTCCGAGGACAGGAAATCTTGGACGCCAGCATCCAGCATTGCAGAGCTGTTTCCGCAAACTGACAATCGAAGCGGAGGACAGCCAGGGCAATCTGCCGAGGCTCAGACTACCGGCGTGCTTAAACAACCCCGGTCCGCTGCGGCGGCCATGCAAGGAGCCGCCCTGTGGTATTACGTCGATGGCGACGGCAAGGAAATAGGACTGGTATCGCGCGAACATCTTGTTGAACTTTGGCAGTCAGGCACAATCCTTCCAACAACTCTTGTTTGGAAGGAAGGAATGAATGACTGGGCAGAGTTGTCGTCCGTCGATGCGGGAGTCACTTCACTAAAACATTCGAAACCTTTTTCAACTGGCATGCTTGCCACGCTGTCATTCATTTTTGGTTTACTCTGGTTCGGCGGCGTTGGCAGCATTGTTGCAATCATTCTTGGATTCCTCGCCATTAGGCGTATGAACCGAGAGAAACCAAATGTTCGAGGCAAAGGATTGGCCGTTGCAGGCTTAATGCTGGGTTTCATCTGGCTTGCGGCAACTCCAATTATCGTCGCTTTGATCTTCGGGCTTTTCCCTTTTCATGGGACGATAATGCAACGTCTTTCGACATCGGCTACTCCTGAGGAAATTACTGAAACCTACCGAGACCGCGTTTATTTCGTTCAGACCGATAAAGCTTCGGGCTCTGGAATTCTGTTAGCAAACAAAGGAAAACGGGGCCTGATTGCAACGAACCTGCACGTTATCGACCCGGAATTAGAGGCAAAGCCTGAGTTGAAAAAGATAATGGCGGGTCAGATTCCCAAGGAGATCAAGGTATCAGTTAAGAATCCAACGCAACTTAATTTTGGGCAGGCACGCGTTGCTGCTCTCTATCGGAACTCGGATTTGGCCCTGCTGATCACTGAGCTTAGCGCCGAGGGATCCCGTGGCGTTCGAGTGATTAAACAGAGAAGCTTGAAGCAGGGAGAATCGGCCGTAGCCCTCGGAAATCCGAGGGGGCTTGAATTCTTCACATCCAGTGGCGTCATCTCTAGCACGAGTGGTGAGATGGGCTACATCTGGACCACTTGTCCCCTGAGCAGCGGCAACAGTGGGGGACCGCTCATTCTTTCCCGGCGCGGCTTACTTGCGGGCATTACCACCATCGCTTCCTCCGGCAAGCTGCCGGGCGTTAGCCAGAATCTTAATGGCGCCGTTCCAGCAGAGGATATCATCTTGTCCTTACGCAACAGACAATCCGACAGCTGGATTTGGGCCCATGATTTGAAAGAGCTTACGTTTGATCTGGCGGAACTCGTGATCCTTGAAGAATAGAATTCTACGTCGTTTCCAAACTCCCGTTTGGAAGCGCATTGCTGGCTAGCCAAACCTCCACCTCACCCCCAAATGGTCTCCTCAGGGGCGAAAGTTCAGATTCTGTTCGCGCTTTTGGTACAGAGATGACAGCTCAACCATATTGCCCAAATAACTTCGAATGGCGTTGGTGCATGCACCGGCGAGTTGGCCACAAACTGGGATCGTGGCATCGAGACTCCCATGATATTAAGCATCTTTGCCCATTCCCATCGTAGCCCACGTCCGGACCCTAGGTCTTCAGCTTAGCCATGCCTAAGACCTTTCCCTGAAATTCCCTGAAAACCTGCCGGAATTGCCTTGATGACCCTTCGCAGTACGAGGTAACTGTCCTCAGTGCTGGCCCGCACCGGGCCCGGCCTGAAGATGGCAGCATCCATCGAAATCGGAGGTGAATCATGAGTGAAAGCAGCAAGACCAAAACGAAGGGGAAATCAAAAGGGAAAGGGAGGCAGTCCGCGGCTAAAGGCCAAGAAGGCCAGTTGAGTTGCCTGAATGCGGCGGCCAAGGTTCTCGCCGAGAAGGGCGAACCGATGAATTGCAAGGAGATGATCGAGGCAATGGCGTCCAAAGGCTATTGGACCACGCCCGGCGGCAAGACGCCGCACGCCACGCTTTACTCATCCATCGCACGGGAGATCCGCGACAAGGGGAAGGAGTCCCGTTTCAAGAAGTCAGAGCGCGGCAAGTTCGCCAGCACCGGCGTCGGGTAGTCGGTTCCGTTGCCCTCCGGCCAGGCCTCGCTTTGGGCGTCTGACCGGAGGGCGAATTTTTTGGAGTCATCCCCATGTCCGATTATCTCTTAGTCTCGACCCCACTTCCGCGGCCGCCCGCTTGCTGCGGGCATTTCTCAATGGCCGCAAGGCCGAGACCATCACCGCCTACCGCCAGGACCTCGAAGACTTCCAGGCGTTCATCCAGGCCCCGAGCCTTGAGCAAGCAGCGAGCATGCTCTTGGCCCGGGGTCCGGGGGAGGCAAATGCCCTCGCCCTTGACTACAAGGCGCACCTCATGGACCGCGAGCTGGCGGCCAACACCATCAACCGCAGGCTGACGGCTCTCCGCAGCTTGGTCAAGTTGGGTCGGACCTTGGGTGTGGTTTCCTGGACGATTGAAGTCCAAAGTGTGAAGGCCGATCCATACCGGGACACCCGCGGACCTGGACGCGCCGGCTTCCGTGACATGCTTGACTCCTTGGCCAAGCGGAAGGACCCCAAGAGCATGCGCGACCGTGCACTGCTCCGCTGTTTGTTCGATCTGGGGCTTCGTCGCGCCGAAGTTCTGAATCTCGACCTCGAAGATTTGGACCGGGAAGCCGGAACCGTGGCGGTTTTGGGGAAGGGCCGCACGGACAAGATGAAGTTAACTCTTCCCCCGGAAACCAAAAAGGCCCTAGAAGCCTGGATCAGCGTTCGGGGCGTGGCTCCTGGTGCGCTGTTCTGTTCCATGAACCGAGCCAAACCTGGTGAGGGCCGGCTGACAGCGATCGGTCTCTATGGCATGGTTCGCGAGTTGGGCCGAAGGCTCGGCTTTAGGGTATGGCCTCACGGTTTGCGTCACGCGGCTATCACAGAGGCCCTGGACCTAACGGGCGGCAACGTAAGGGCCGTGCAACGCTTCTCCCGCCATCGGGACCTCCGGGTTCTGGAGCGTTATGACGACAACCGGCGGGACCTAGGTGGAGAAGTAGCCAAGCAAGTCGCCGCGTCCGTGCCGGGGGAAAACCCGGCGGCACCGTAGGTTCGGTTCGGACTATCCTAGTGCTGGGGCATGCATCTAAGGATCTCTCGGTCGCCTGACGGCAACGCCGAGCTTCCAAATACCAGCGATGTCGCGCGTGGCGGTAATATCCGTGCTTGGGTCGCCATTCACTAACAGCAGGTCAGCACGCTGGCCGGGAGCGATGCGGCCGCGATCATGGAAGCCGAATATCAAGGCGGGTTCAGAGGTCGCCGAGGCCAATGCTTGGAGCGGTGTGAGGCCAGACAGGACGAGCAGTTCCAGCTCGCGGTGAAGGCTCAAGCCATGCGCCATGCCGGGGCCCGGGGCGTCAGTCCCTGCGAGAATGTGCACACCGGCATGATGGAGCGCCCGGACAGCAGCCTTAGCATTGGCGAGTTTTAGCTTCGCGCCGAAACCAGGTGGGAACTTGGCCTCAAGCGTTTGTCGCATTGAAGGCGTGACATAAGAACCCAGGTGCGGCAGATCCCGCCACCATGGTTTGCCGGATGTCGCGGTAGCTGATTCAATTGCTTCAACAATTCCCAGAGTAGGGATGACGAACACATGATGCTGCTCGGCGAACTCGGCCCACCGCGGCTCAGGTGGCGAATCGGCGAAGATATGAGCTAAGCCATCTACTCCCGCAGCGACAGCGTCGTGGGCTTCGCTTTGCGTACCGATGTGAGCGATAACGAGCTTGTTACGGCGATGCGCTGCAGCAACGATGTCTTCGATCTGCTGTTTCGTTAATGTGGGTAAAAAATGGTCGAAAATGACTTTAATGTAGTCGGCGCCTTCTGCAAGCCGAGCGTCAACGAACGCCTGAACGTCGTCATTCGGAGCCAGTGTCGGAAAAGGTGGGACACCCATTTGGGTAGGATGGCCGCGAGGAACCGTGACGCCGTTGCCAGCGGTGCGGAAGTCGGCAAGGTCCTTATAACCACCAGCGGCCATCTTTCTCCTGAGCGCCAGACTGGCTCCGAACCCCCACATTTCCAACTCGGTTGTGACGCCGAAGGTCAATGCATCTTCGAGGAATTTTTGGCCTTGTGTTAGGCCAAGGTGCGTATGCGCGTCGAAGAAGCCCGGCAGTAGAGTTTTTCCTTTGCCATCGATGACGTGCGCGGATTCCGGTATTACCAAATCAGGACCGACCGCTCTGATCATGCCATCACGCACTAAGACTGTCGAACCGCGAGTCATCCGCGAACCGTCGAACACGTCAACGTTGCGAAATACGAGTGTTGGCTCGCGCTCCTGAGCAGATACCAGAGCAGAGAACAAGAGTACCGTAGCGAATGCTGAAGGCCCCATCCCTTTTCGTCCGACTTGACGTCTCATAGGTGATCCCCTTTCTGCATCTTGAGGAATTCCACACACTTTGCGGCGTATCCCTTTGAGTACAATGGCATCGGCAAGTTGCGGCATGGTGCTGGTCCCTGGTCCCAGAGGTGCTGTTGAATCGCCAGCTCAGCGTCCGGTATCTCCGGCGCAGTACGGCGTTATCTGACTTTGTCTCTTGGAGATTATAGACAACTTGTCTATATGATCAATACGATCCACTTGGATTTGTCCTTCACGATCCCACCGTCGAATGTCTACACGGGCAATGGCCCCGATGAACCAGGGTTCCGCCTGGGCGGCGACCACGTTGGGTCCGCCAGGCCGACGGACTGAACCTCTCTAAGGTTTGACCTTGGCGTTCCGGGGGAGAACCTCTCGCTTTGGATGCTTAACCTCACCTTGAACGAGCGGCAAAGTCTCAGGGTTCACTTCTTTTTCTTTCTCGATTTGCGCCGGAGCCATTGATCAGGCCTTGGCCAACCTCTTCCGCAGGATGGCGGTGTGGTGGCGGGCATGGCCGACGATGTTATAGGCCAGAGCGCGGACGCTCACGGGATTACCATTAGCTTCCCCCATCCGCGACCATGCTGCCGCGTTCAAGCTCCGAAAGAGGTACGCATGCGACCTCCTGACGGCCTCGAATTCACCCAGAAGGTTCGTCAAAGAGAGATGGTCAAAATCGGCCGCTCGGACATAAGCGTTTTCGTCGAAGCCGGGCAACGGGGTCGAATCGGCGCGGGCAAACCGCAGAGTGCGGTAACCGAAGATCCGCTCCGTGTCCGTAAGGTGACCGACGACTTCCTTGACGCTCCAGGTGTATGGCGCGTGGCGCATGTTGCCTTCCGCCTCGGGAACAGCGTGTAGGAGGGTGATCATTTCCTTGAGTTGCGTTTCCAGAGCCGACAGGATGTCCTCTTCCGGCACAAGGGAGATATACTTCTCGAAATAGGGTGCGTACTCAGTCGGGCTGGGTCGGTGCATTTGGGACTCCTGCGAATATCAAGACGGCGTTCGAGTTATCGCCCCTGTTTGATTTGGCAATTCTCAAAGCAAGATTGTACCGGCGCCCTCCACCTTTTCCCACCGGTATGTCCGTCGCTTGTATTCGCCGCCACGCGTAGCCGAGGCTGCCCAAACTTAGCAGGGTGAGCGTGACACCAATCCCGCCGGCCAGCACATTGCTGCTGGCGAGAAAGGCTTTTGACGAAGCCGGCTGGCCATTGCTTGACCCGGCGGTCGCTTTGGAGGCTCTCGTATAGCCGTCATCCCAAACCGCCGCACCCGCGCAAGATGCAGCAGCGAAGAACAACACAAGTGGTGCGACAAACCAACCTGCAGACTTACCCCTTTGGCTCATCTCCATCCTCCGTTCCCAGTATCTAGCCCAATTCACTGATCTAGCAAGGCAAGGAAGCTTTGCAAAAGATGAATTAGGTCTTGGCCGTATTTTTCTTTTCCTCTGCTTTTGTCTCTTGCATCCGTCGTTCGAGCGCTATAATCGTACAAGCAAGTGGTCTGGTAACAAGGGCCATTTGGTGCATATGTGATGGTGCCACTTTTTTGGAAGGCTGGAAGACCATGACGCGCCGAGTCCGCACTGGAACCCTATTAACGCTGCCCCTAAACACGAGGACGAATGCCCCCTTGTTCCGCCAACTTTATGAGGCGTTGCAACGGAGCATCTTGGACGGAACGCTGCCGCGAGGGGTGCGACTGCCGGCCACGCGTGGTCTCGCCGAAGAGCTGGGGGTATCGCGAAACACGGTGATGAATGCCTACGAGCAGTTGTTGGCCGAAGGCTATCTCGAAGGCAAAGTTGGTTCAGGCACGTATGTGCCACGAACCTTGCCGGAAGAGATGATCCAGGTACGGGAGCCTCCAAGGCAAATGCGGCCCGCGCCCCGAAAGCGGCCACCTCTGTCTCGGCGCGGGGAGGTGCTAGCGGGAAACGCGAAGCTGGCAGCCTCCTCCGTCTACATGCCGCGGCCGTTCCGAGCCGGCATCCCTGCCCTGGACGCCTTCCCCTTCGAGACCTGGATGCGATTGGTGGCCCGGCACCACCGACGACCGCCACGCGATCTGCTTAGCTATGGCGACCCCGCCGGTTATGCCCCGTTGCGGCGCGCCATTGCCGCGCACCTGGGTCCCGCGCGGGCGGTCCACTGCGATCCGGAACAAGTGGTGGTCCTCACGGGGGCGCAGCAAGGGCTGGACTTGATAGCCCGCGTCCTGCTGGACCCTCAAGACTCGGCCTGGATGGAGGATCCGGGATATCCTAGTGCTCGCGCGGCCTTGCAGGGGGCAGCGATTCGCCTCGTGCCGGTGCCGGTTGACACAGAGGGGCTCGACGTGGCCGCCGGCAATGCCCGATGTCCCGATGCTCGGCTAGTTTACGTAACCCCTTCGCACCAGTACCCGCTGGGGGTGACGATGAGCCTCTCCCGCCGGCTCGCCCTGCTGGATTGGGCCCGACGAGCCAAAGCCTGGGTCGTGGAAGACGATTACGACAGTGAATTTCGGTTCGCGGGCCGGCCTCTGGCGGCAATGCAGGGCCTGGACCGTGATGGGCGGGTGATTTACATGGGCACGTTCAGCAAGACTCTGTTTCCTTCGCTGCGGCTGGGATACCTCGTGGTGCCTCCCGATTTGGTGGAGGCATTCGTGGCCAGCCGGAGTGTCATCGACCGGCAGACCGCTACGCTGACCCAGGCGGTAGTGGCCGATTTCCTCAATGAAGGACATTTCCTCCGCCACATTCGGCGCATGCGGACCCTTTACCGCGAGCGTCAGGAAACCCTGGTGCGCGCGGCCAAGAGAGAAATGGGCGGGGAACTGGAAGTTTGTCCCGGCGAGACCGGCCTCCACGTGATGGGTTGGTTGTGCGAGAAGTGGGACGATCGGCAGGCGTCTCATGCTGCGACGGAGGCCGGCGTCAAGGCGACACCGCTTTCGAGTTACTGCATTGAACCGCACGAGCGAGGTGGGCTGATGTTAGGGTTTGGTGCCTACGATTCGCGCCAAATTCGCGACTCGATCCGCAGGCTGGCCTCGGCCCTCCGTAGCCACAATCGGTTGCGTCCCCTTTAGATCGTGCGCTCCAGCCCTTCGATAGTAAGGAAGCTCAGGTGCAGTTCAGCATGCCGTAGGTGGATGTAGGTCCATTGCTCGTGGGAGTACGGTCCATCAACCGAGCACTCCTGGGTCATTTGCTCTCTGGCGCGAATACGCGCGACCTGTTGACGGAGGTATGCGGCGGCCACGTCCAGGGCCCTTTTGTTCCTGGTCATGGGTCAATTGGTCCTCCAGACCAGCCGGAAACTACTCCGTGCTAAAGGGCACCCACCCGGCAAATCAAGATGTTACGTTTTCTGATCCGGCGGCTTGCTGGCGATGTTGACGTAGGTGTGCACGTGCGGGGCGCCGCGGAAGTGCCAGACAAACGTGGCCCCTTCCAGCCGCCAGATATCCCAAATCTCGTCCGAGCCGATGTCTTGGTCCTTGTAGAAGGCGATGTGCATCTTGTCGAGGCCGCCGCCCGACTTGAGACAGCCCATGGCTTCCTTCACGTCCTCGGCGCGGTATGGCGCTAGCAGCTCGTGCATGACGTTCTCGACCAGTTTCTTCTGGTCGCCTGAAAGCTCGGCAATGGCGATGCCCGGGAACTTGGCCATCGGGCCGCGAATTTGTACGGCGTCTTCCGGAGGCGAATTGTCGAGAAGGGCCTTCTTCTGCTGCTTGCCATCAAGCATCTTGAAGACCTCGTTGGCTTTCAGAGTCTGATAGTAGAACACGTTGCCGGGCAAGCCCTTCTGGCTGTCGCCGGCGCCGTGGCCGTAAACCATCGGACCGCCAAAAGCCGTGCCGTCCGCGAAGTTGCCGTCGTCGCGGATGGTCATGTGCCGGCCGCTCATGACCCACTGGAAGTTCTCACCCTGGCCCGGCTTGCCGAAAATGGCGATGTGATACTTGCCGAAGCCGCCATAGTCCTCTTCCATCTGCTTGAGGAAACGCTGATAGCCGTCTTCCGAGGTACAACCGCGGAAGATTTCGCGGATCGTTTCTTGCTGGTCCTTGGTGAAGAACTCGCCGATGGTCGGCTTGGTGATCGCCCAGTTGGCGCTGTACTTCTGCCGGAGCGGATCGTCGAACGGCTTGCAAATGACCTTTTTTTGTTTTTCGTTGAGGCTGTCGTAGAGCCGTTTGACGGCGGTCTCCGGCGTGGTTTTTGCTTTCTCCTCGGCAGCCGAGACGACTCGCGGTGTGGCGAATACCGGCATGACGCCTGCGCTGGCCGCCAACGCCGCCGCGCTCACCCCCTTCATAAATTCCCGCCGGTCCACACTCGTCATTTCGCCGCACTCCGGACAGCGGACATTGCGTTGCTCGTTCATCGCCAGGTTCTCCTTCAGGGAAAAACGAACTGTGGTTCCCATGCCGGCGCGAGCGGCTTGGGTGACTTCGGATGGCACACGTATGATAAGCGACACCTGCCACGCTGTCACCAGAAAAACTTTTCGGTAGACTTGCAGAGCCGCAAACTGACCACGGGGTTGTCGGCGGGTCGACAGCGAAAATCGAAGTCGGTGACGATGCGGACGAAACTTGCAGCGACTGATACATGCCGTACAATCGATGGCTGCGAGATAACTTCGATTTCCAGCGCGGCGCCCTTCTTCCAATTCAGGAAAAAAAGAAATGGTCGTTCGTCTCGCGGTCATCGAAGGCCCCCATCGCGGGCAGGAGTTCGTCTTCGTCGAGCACGACCTGTTCCTGGTGGGTCGTTCCCGAACCGCTCATTTTCGTCTGGCGGACGATTACTTTTCTCGTCTGCATTTTCTCGTCGAGGTGAATCCGCCGAGCTGCCGATTGACCGATTTGGGAGGCCAGAACGGAACTTACTTGAATGGAAAGAAGATCGATGTTGCCGATCTCAAGGACGGAGACCTGATCCAAGGAGGGGCAATGGTGTTGCGGCTATCGGTAGATGTTCCCGGTGAAATGCCTGCCACGGCGCGTAATCGGGCGCTGAGTTTGCCGCCTACGGCCTCGTCCCAGGCCGAGCTCGCCAAGGTCCATCGTCCGAAACCGTCGCCCGACGCCAGCAATTGTCTCGCCTGCGGAGCGTCTCTTCGGGGCAGACAACCCGGCTTGCTGTGCGCCGTTTGCCGCGAACGGAGCGACCGCGAGCCCCAAACCATTCCCGGTTACCGCATCGTCAAAGAGTTGGGGCGGGGCAGCATGGGAGTGGTTTCACTGGCTCTGCGCGGCAGAGACGATCTCCCGGTGGCTCTGAAGTCGATCGCCCCGGCCGCCCCGGGTACGCGCGATAACATCGACCGCTTTCTTCGGGAGGCACGCATTCTACAACACCTGGACCATCCTCACATCGTCTCCTTTCTGGAGATGGGTTGGGCCAACAATGAGATTTTCTTTGCTATGGAATACGTTCCCGGCGTCGACGCCGCCCATGTTCTGAAAGAGCAAGGGCCTTTGCCGGTGTCTCGCGCGGTCGCTCTGACCTGTCAGCTTTTGGAGGCATTGGAATACGCGCACGAACAGGGCTTCGTCCACCGCGACATCAAGCCGCACAACCTGCTGGTCAGCGCGGACCCGGAAGCGGGTGCCCTGCTCTCGCAGCCATCAGCTCAGGGGATGTACCGGGCGAGTGCTCCTGGCCGCCAAGTGGCCCTGGCCACTCGCGCGCCACGCGAACAAGCCAGGCTGGCCGACTTCGGCCTGGCCCGAGTGTACCAAGCATCGCCCTTGAGCGGCCTGACGGCGGCGGATGGCGGCGGCATCTCCCCCTTCATGGCCCCCGAGCAGATTACTGCCTTCCGTGAATGCAAACCACTGGTGGACCAGTACTCGGCCGGCGCCACTCTCTACAATCTCCTCACCGGTAGCTACCTCTACGACTCCTCCGGCAATCGGACCGAGCTGTTGGTGAAGATCTTGATGGAAGATCCCGTGCCGATCCTCCACCGCCGTTCCGACTTGCCATCGGGATTGGCTGAGATCATTCACCGGTCGCTGGCCCGGGACCCGAAAAATCGCTTTCCGGATGTTTGGACCATGCGTGCGGCCCTGGCGTTTCATCAAGGTCCCGAACCCGCTTCGATTTTGACGAGGTAACGGCCGCACATGGCTTAACCTTCGTCTCGAAACGGTTGCTTTAGCGACCTGCAATGCTACCGTCCCCTGACCGCTATGGATAAAATCCAGCGGGTAAACAGAGAGGATCGCAGCTGATGACCCCGACTGACTTCCGTTCTCGCATCCACCGGCTGGAACAATTGGTAGCCGGGCTTTCCAAGGAACTGAATCTGTGGAAAGACTGCGACGTCCCGATCCTTTACGTGGATCGACTTGAATACACCCGGGGCATCGACCAGGCCGTTCACGGCTTGGAGACGGCAAGGCTTGCGATAGTGAAGGTGTGTCAAAGGATAGAGGAAAGCTCGAAGCGAACTTGACTTCCGCCATTGGAGCGGGTCTGCATTCGACGCAAATTGTTTAAGCCGCGGTTCGGAGAACTGATTCTTCGAACCGCGGCTAAACACTGTGAAAACCAGCCCTGACAGACCTAGCCCGCTTTTCTGGCCTTGGCTTCGGAAATCTTCACCTCCTTGACTTTCTTCCCGCCTTCATCCGTGATCACGATGATCGCCGCGCCGGTCTTAAGTGCCGGATCTTCGATCCCCTCCTTGCTGGCCTTGCCCTTGACCAGCACCGGAACACTCTTGGCCAGAATAAATGAGCGACTGTTGCCATTCAAAAGCGTGACGACCAGAACCCGCTTGGACGAGTCGAAGCTTTTGACGTGGCCCAGGATTTCGGCCTCGTCGTCTTCTTCCGCCTGTTTGTGGGCAGCCTCGCGTTTAATCGGGTTCGTGGCGACTGGCTGAGCGGATTTCGACTTTGGCTTCGAGACGGCCGGCTCGTCGCTCGCGTCCTTGGCGTAGCCCAAGTGGACTTCGGCGGCGTTGTTCCGATCGGCCACAATCGTTACGGGGAACCCTTCATGAAAACGTGGATCCTTCAGGTGCCGGCGAACCTTTCCGCCTCGCGGTCCAACCATGACAGTATCATCCGTAACTTGAAACGTTCGTTCCCGGCCTTGGGTGGTCATGATGGTTAGAGTCTTGCTTTCCACATCGACCGACTTGATCTTACCCTCAATCCCTCCCTTGATCTCAGGTTTGCTCGTCTTGTCGTCGGCGCGGGCCAACGACCCCCCGGCGCAAAGCGCGGCCCCCATCAGTATCGCCATATACTTCCGCAACATGGTGCAACCCTCCAAAAAGTAGGTGCTTGGCGAAGGCGAGTCTTCGACCCAACACAGGCCAAAGGAATCAAAGTCCCAAACGAATCGCGGACTTGGGGTGAGAATTGCGGGTTCAACCAAGTCCGCGCAGGCGAACGCTAACCGTCGTGAGTCCTTGGGGAAGGCAATTTTGAGGTCAGGTACACCGCTACATTATCCTGAAGTTTGCTCTAGAACAGACCTCCAGAAAGAAAAAACAAAAAGGTTCAACACATGAACGACCTCATACGAATGACTCGCCGCGATGTACTGCAGTTGGCTGGGGCGGTGGCGGTCACGCCACTTTGGAACGTTGCCAGCGCGTCTGCTGACGAGCCGAAGGCGATCACCGGGAAGCGCCGCAAGCGCGTGATCGTCGCTGGCGCCGGCATCGGCGGGTTGTGCTGCGCGTTTGAACTGATGGAACACGGGCACGACGTGACGGTGCTCGAAGCCTCAGGCCGAACCGGCGGGCATGTGAAGACGATTCACGATCCACTACCGGACGGACTGTACGCGGACGTCGGGGCCGAACATTTCACCAAGCCGGGGTACGACCGGTACTGGAAGTATGTCGAGAATTTCAAGCTGACTGCGTTGCCGTACC
>Ga0207114_1072_pt1 | contig 32258 bp, 14 predicted proteins | sample Alteio_BWMinHeat_70_FD_153560 | JGI IMG/M metagenome (GOLD analysis project Ga0207114, IMG submission 153560) | Enriched cells from forest soil in Barre Woods Harvard Forest LTER site, Petersham, Massachusetts, United States -... | ecosystem: Environmental > Terrestrial > Soil > Temperate forest >... | reverse complement strand
CCAGGGGAAACCACAACTATTGAAACGGCAGCTGTTTATAATGGTGATTTTGGGCCAAGTAACACGGGCGGTTCCGGGTATTCCTGTAACTTCAATAAAGGACGCGGGGTGCTTTCCATCGGGGCAGAAATCCAGTCTAATAACTACGCCAGTTATAATGATGTCCGGATTGACTTCTATTACAACGGGGCATGGCATGCAGTCTGCCAGTATAATCTGGCGGATAACCAAACCGGCTGTGATTATACCGGAGGGCCTAATTCCGTTTATTATACGACCCCGTTTGTTACTGGCGCTGGTATTTGCTTTTGGACAGCCGGGAATAATTATGAAACCTTTAGCACAGATGCCAGTTACACCAAAGTTGGCAAAATGGGGGGAGGCTTTTCTAACCGCTTACAGAATATCTGCGTGAAAAATAACGGGAATCTGCCCGTTTATCATAACAATTATTTACCCGTAGGAGGAGTAATTACAGATCGTGTGAAAGACGGGGATAATTACATGTGGGGTATTCAAACTGCACCGTATACAGTAGGCGGTAAGGTATATCCTGCTTTCAACGATCCTAATCCTTCCACAAAAAAGACAACCGGATATGACGTGAGTAATTATGTCCAGTATGGAAACTTACCTGGCTTCACGTATGATCAATATACACCTGGTATCGGTGTTGCCATTATCAATATTGCCAACCTGCCTCCTGATATGCTGGCAGCGCCCAGCTTTAAGGTGCATGTGTATGCATTATCTACGGGAAATAACCATAACAGGATTTATGAAACGACCTATAATAACCAGAACTTCATGTTAAATGGTCCGGGAACAGTTACTGCCAGTCAGGACCAGTGTGGGGGAGTGAATCTGTCATGGAGCAATAGTTCCAATCAAACTCCCGATGATGGGAATGTGACAATCTCAAACGTAATTTTCAGGGATGGGAACTACCTGGCTACAGTTATAGGTACTGCAACAAGCTACACCGACGCAACAGCGGTTCAGGATGTTAGTTATGATTATACAATAAGACATGTAGCATTCAGTGAAACCGGTGAGACTTATTACCGTTCCCCGGAATCGGCCAAAGCAACCGGATTTTTAAAGGCAAGACCTGATCAGCCCATCAGTCCAACAGCGAGCGCTGACAATTGTTTCGGAAAAATTACACTTAACTGGGGCTTTAATGGTGCCAATCCCAAGTATTTCAGACTGGATTATTCCACTGCTTTGGCAGGGCCCTATTCGACCATTTCAAGTACCATATCCGGCTCAGCCCGTAGTTACGTCGATACTGCCCGTACTCGGGGTCAAACGTATTATTACCGGATATACGGCATAAATTCCTGTGGGGTGATTTCCAACACCTATGCTGATTGTAACGGTATTTCACCTTCCGATCCCGCCAAGGCTACCAAAATACAGGCAACGGTAAACTCCGTGGCCGCTTCCATTGACCTTACCTGGAACGACAATGCCAACAATGAAACCAAATATCAGGTTGTACGAACAGACGATCTCGGGAATACGGTATTAACCGACCTCAATGCCAATTCAACCGGTTATTCCGATCATACAGTCGCTAACTGCCGGTTGTACTCGTTTAAAATCAGGGTGTTTAACAGTTGCGTCCAGAGCGGAGTGCTGTCAGACAGTGCTGCCACCGGTACGCTCCCTCCTCCTAATCTGAACGGTACGTTCGATCTGGTGTCCCACAAACTGGTTTGTTCCAAAGGCTATTTCAATAACCGGGTGGAACTGAACTGGTCAAACATCAACAACAATGTACTGGGTGCCATTGCCATTTACCGTAAAGTATACGGTTCAACTGCTGACTCTGTGCAGATCACTACCGTTAGTCCAGGCACAGGGTTATACATTGACAATACCATCAATGCCGGTGTGTTTTATAAATACACCCTTGTGGGCACCGTTGTTTGTAACGGATCCACACTCACTTCCAACACTTCGGAGGACATTGGTTTCCGCAGCCCGACCGGAATTGTGAACGGTCAGGTGGAGTACACCGGAGCCATTGCTGTAAAAAACGTTCAGATAACGCTTCAAAAAACCACCGGCAACAGTGGGTTCAGTGCAGTATTCACCGGCTCCAACCAGGTAACAGTCAATGATGCTGCCAACCTCAAACCAAGCGCGTATGTGGCTGCCGAGGCCTGGGTTAATTTCTCTTCCCTAGCAGGAGTATCAGACCAGGTGATCATTAGCAAGGCCGGCTCTTATCAGCTGTTTTATCAGGGTTCGACCTCCAAGCTGGTTATGCGTGTGATCAGCGGGGCTACAAATTACGATGCTCCCTTCACCGCCGCACCCGCAATCGTTGCCGGTGCCTATAACCAGATTAGCGGAGCTTATGATGGGAAGAGCATAAAACTGTATGTCAACGGAGCACTGAAAGATTCTGTTGCGGGTCCGGCATCCATTGATGTAAACACCAACCCGGTAATCATCGGAAATGGTTTTGCGGGAAAACTGAAAGAGATCCGTATCTGGAACAGCAAACGCCTGAATTCAGATGTGGCCAGAGATTACATCCGGGTTTTGAACGGGGACGAAAATGGCCTCTCCCTGCTGTACCATTGCGACGAAAATGTGGGTAAATACCTTTATGACATTTCCAAAATAGGAACAACGTTCAATATGAACGACGGAGCCTTCACTACACCATCCTGGTCAACGACCATCCCGTCCACTTCCCAGATGGGTTACATCGGATATACCGATTCAACCGGCAACTATACCATTGCCGGAGTACGGTACTCTGCTAACGGAGAAAACTTCAAAGCGGTTCCTGCATTTGGTGTGCATACCTTTAATCCAGCCAGTTCGGTCATGTTTATAGGTGATGGAGCAGCCGTTCAGAACGGGGTGAACTTCACCGATCAATCAGCCTTCCGGGTTCAGGGGGATCTGAAATATGATCCGGCCAAATTCAAGTCCTGTACTTGTCCTGTTCCTGGTGCCTATATCAGTATTGACGGAAGTCTGCTGATTTCGGCCGGGGCTCCTGCCAAGACCGATGTCAATGGTCATTTTGATATACATGTACCCATTGGTGAACACGTTCTTTCTGTGAGCCAGAACGGACATAGTTATTCAGCTGGTACTTTCCCTCCTACCGGTACCTGGAACTTCCAGGATTCTATTTCCGGTCTTCATCTGCTCGACACCACTTCCGTAAAGGTGGTCGGACGTGTAGTAGGAGGTACAAGGGAGGGCAGCAAAGCGATGATCATCGGTAAATCGGTAAACAACCTTGGCAAAGCACGGATCATTTTTCATTCCCAGAGTGGATGTTATGCAGATACCATCGTGACGAATGATGTTTCCGGTGACTATATCGCCAACCTTCCTCCAATGTCCTATGTGGTTGACAATGTGAGCATCATTCATAATCCTGCGAGTGCGACGTGGGCGGATTTCCAAAATAACCCCTTGCTCAATGTGACTTCCATTCCACCTGTTCAGATGGTACACGACTCGGTGTTCAATTATGTAGGAAATAAAAAAGTCTTTGCCCAGGTTGATTCAGGTTCTTACCAGAAGATTCTCAGCTGGGACCACAGAGAGGCTCCCTACATCTGGGTAACCGATTTGCGATCAAGAAATTTTGCCAAATACGGAGGCGATTCAACATTTAAGTATACCAGCCCTGCCGGAGCCAAAACAACCTATGCAATCAACGACTCTACTTTCGGATATCCGGTATTTACCCAGGGCTCTGCTTATGGTGTCAAAATGGGCGCCATTGAAGAGTACACGAACCTCGATCATACGGCTGCTCCCGGCAAATTGGATATCGTGCCCGTTACCACAGGAGTCTTTACCATTAATAACTCCTTATCCACTGTCTCATCTGCGATGACCATCAGCCAGGATTCATCCAATTCGGGCTACATCTCCCCTCGCAAAGACACCGCCTTTGTCAATTATTCTTTTACAGGAGGGATACCCAATATAGCGTTTAACCCCGGGGTGGATAATTTTCTCCAGCAGTTTTCCATTGATTTTACCAGCGGACCCAATATTGTTCATTGGCTACCATGTACAGGAGCTACACACTTCAAGGGAATCATGCTTGGCGGTCAGAGCTCCGATGGACAAGGCTTTGTTTCCACCGGCCCGAGTGTGGTGGAAATGGTACTGAGAGACCCTCCCGGGTCCAATAGTTTTGCCTCCTTTATGAAAGGCACTTCAGTGACCAACACCTATTCCTGGTCCAATGAGAATGATATCGATGTGGACATGAATAAAACGATAGACCTCGGTACTAAATTCTCACTGGGAATTGGAATGCAAACAACAACCGACATCTCCAATGAGATTGCACTGAATGCCCACATATCTACAAAAATTTCAGGACAAGGGCAGGAATCACAAACCATTACCACCACAGAGACCTGGAGTACAGATGGAACCCCTGCGCATGTAGGCGCGATGTCAGACATCTATATGGGAAGGGCTATGAACCTAAATTTCGGGGTCTCTGAAAATATCTCCATCATTCCTTCAGCCGTCATTGTTGGAAAAAGCGGGATCGATTCATCCGAACATGGCACTGTTTCCGGTGCCGGCTTTACGGTGATTCGCAGGAAATCCCTCGCGGTATTGCCACAGGGTTATGCAACGGCCTTTATGTACACCCAGGATTATATTGTGAATACCCTCATTCCTAACCTCTCTACCATTAGAAATCAACTCTTTGTTGCCCAACCGCTCAAATATGTTGACAACACCCATCTGGGAGCCAATGACCCCAAATACGGAACCAACAATGATGATCCGATCTGGGGTGCTGCCGTGTCTTCTGCAAACCCTTACACCACCGTACCCTCAGACACCTCAGGAAAAAGCTACACGTACCATGGAGGCAAAACCCCCACCCTGGTAAAAGTAAAGAGCACCACAGGAACAATTACCACAGATACAATCCCCCCCGGTCTGGGTGACTCGGTGAGGTGGTATAACCAGCAGATCCGCTTATGGAAGGAAGCCGTGATCAAAAATGAAAAAGATAAATACAAAGCCTACCACGATGGTACGAACCTGATTCAGAATTATTCCATCAGTGAAGGGGTGATGTATACGAACACGGTGGAAACAGACAATGACAGCAGTTATACCACCACATTCGAACTGGGAATTTCTGCCGGAGCCGCTCTGAAAATTGGGGCGAATATTGGCGGGTCTGGTATTGAGGCTGACCAGGGAATTGCCGTAGGGTATGTCCATGATCATTCCAGTACCAATGATGCATCCAGTCAGAGATCCTTCACTTACACCCTCCAGGATACAGGTCCTGGCGATTACTTCGCTACCGACGTTCGGAAAGGATACAATGGCTGGAGTCCTATTTTCAATATCACCGGTGGTCAGACGCGTTGCCCGTATGAATCCGCCGACACTTCTGTTTATTATACCGATCCGGGAACAGGAAAGTATGTTAAATTCGGAGTATCCACACTTCAAACCGAGAAAGTTCATGTGAAGGTCGATGGAAATGATTATTTCAGTCAGAAAGATAATATTCCTTCTAACGGACAAGCTGTGTATGATCTGGAAATCCAGAACCTGACCCAATCCGTTCCTGCATTGAACGTAAGTTACGCGATCACTGTTCCGGCTGAGAAAAACCCGAATGGAGCCGGTCTGACCATTGATGGTTTCAATCCCACTTCCCAGCTTTATCCTGTTGCCGGAGGGTCCTCCATTCACAAGCAGCTCGTATTGAAACGGGGAGCCACTCAGTTTAATTACGACAGCATAGCCGTGGTTGCCTATTCGGCCTGCGGAGACGGAAATGTGACCGATACGATTTGGATTTCTGCCCACTTCCTGCCCGCCTGTACAGATGTAGCCCTTGCGGCTCCATTAACTCAATGGGTTGCCAACAACTCCTTCCATGACACCTTAAATACGGTGGTATCCGGTTATGACATCAATTATAACGGACTCAAGGAAGTAACCTTCGAGTACAAGCCGTCTTCCAATGCTACCTGGGTACCCTTGTATACCTGGTATAAGGATTCAACCGGCGCCAATGCAATCCCTACTTCTTCATCCGTAATCACTTACCCCTGGGTACTCACACAGTTGCAGGACGATCATTACGATATCCGGGCTACCACTACCTGTAAATTAAAGGTAGGTGCCCAGACCCAAATCGTCTCCAATCAAAGTCCGGTGATCTCGGGTGTGGTTGACCGCATCAACCCAGCTCCCTTTGGAACTCCATCACCAGGAACAGGTATTCTGGAGCCGGGTCAGGATATTTCCATTCAGTTTAATAAGCCTTTGGATGGAGGTGCATTGTCTGATTATAATTTCGACATACGCGGGGTCCTGAACGGTGCTGCCATACAGCACAGCACCAGTCTTTTATTTGATGGTTCCACTTCCTATGCCAATGTACCGGCGGGAGTGAATCTTCAGAAAAGGGATTTCAGCATGGAGTTCTGGGCTTTGAGAAATACGGGAGGTGAGATGGCTGTCATCAGCCAGAGTCCGGATGCTACTAACAGCCTTTTCTTCGGATTCAATGCTTCCAATCAGCTGGCCCTCCGCTTTGGAGGCACAGAAGTGGCCGGCGATAAGGCACTTGCTCCAGTGGACGGTCAATGGCACCATTATGCGGTTACCTACAAAGATACCACTCAAACAGTAAGCATGTATGGTGATTTCTATGGAAGCGGAACAACTCCTTTAAATAGCACTACTTCCATGACAGCCTATTACACCGGAGCCGGTAAACTGTTCTTCGGAAAGGATGATGCAAGCAATTCCAAATTTTTTAATGGCAATGTCCAGGATGTCCGGATCTGGAACAGTACCCTGCAGGCGAGTGACATTTCATCCCGTCAGAACACTGTATTGTCCACCAACACAGGAAATCTGCTTTACGACTGGAGAATGGATGAAGCGTCCGGGACTCTTGCCAGCGATGCTATCCGCAGTCTTAACGCAAGTCTGGTGAATACCACCTGGCAGATTACGCCCAATGGTTTTTCCTGTGCTTTTGACGGATCTACCGGTTACATTCAGCTGAACACCTCCAAAGTAGGGATTACTCCAGAAATGGATTTCACGCTTGAGTTCTGGTTTAAATCAAACCAACCCGGAGTAGCTACCCTCTGGTCAAACGGAAAAGGAGATGGCCTGATCGGCGATTCTATCTATTCCTGGAACATCCAGAAAGATGCTGGCGGACTGATCCATGTGTTGCATGACAAAATTGATTTTGTAGCTACCAGCTCCAATTATTTCGATAATACCTGGCACCACTTTGCCCTGGTCATGCAGCGGTCAAGCACGCTCTCGGCGTATATTGACGGGAATCCTCAAAACAGTATGGCTTCTACCAACTTCAAGCAAATGGGAGGAGTTCACATGTATGTAGGAGCAAGAGGTTACCAGCCTGGTGCGCCCATTACATTGACACACGACAATTATTTCAGCGGAAGTATGGATGAGATCCGGTTGTGGAACACGGCCAGATTGATCAAGCAGATTACCCGTGACAAGCAAAACAGATTGCTTGGAGATGAAGCCGGATTGGTCCTGTACCTTCCTTTTGAAAGTTACCAGAGCGTGCTTGGAGTCCCTTCCATGACTGCTTCCATCAAGGATTTTTCAAAAGATTCCCTGGTGTTAACCAATACAGCCGGAGCCAATACCACTTCACAAACGCCTACATTGAAACTGCCGAGACCTGTTCAGGCCGTAAGCTTCACTTATTCCCTGAATACCGACAAGATCATCATGACTTCCACAATGAGCCCGGCAGAGATTGAAAATGTGACCCTGGATGTGACCGTTCAAAAAGTGCATGACCTGGACGGAAACTCCATGCAGAGCCCCAAAACATGGATTGCCTACATCAATCAGAACCAGGTGAAATGGCAGAATACAGGAATCACCCTTTCCAAGCTGTTAAATGCTTCCCTGACATTCAATGCTACCATCATCAATTCCGGTGGTGCGCTGAAAGCATATACAATAGGCAATCTTCCATCCTGGCTCACCGTAAACAACCCAACTGGAAACATTGCTCCGAACAGTTCCCAGGTGGTTACATTCACCATTGCACCGGAAGTGAACATCGGAAATTATACGGAGGACATTACCCTCACTACGGATTTCAACTACGCAGAGAAATTCACCCTGTCACTAAAAGTCTATGCACAACCCCCGTCCTGGTCGGTTAATCCCGGAAATTACCAGTACAGCGAAGGTGTGATTGGACAGATCAGGATTGACGGTATCACCAGCACCAATCCCGATGACAAACTCGCCGCATTTTCAGGCGGGGTTTGCAGAGGGCTAACCAATCTCCAGTATTTTTCTCAATACGACAAGTATTACGCTGTTATGGACATATATAGCAATGCGAATACAGGAGACACGATCACCTTCAAGATCTGGAATGCAGCTGAAGGAAAAGTACATTCCCAGGTGACTCCTTCCGTTCTTGTTTTCAGTGCCGACAGTGTGCGCGGAACCTACATTCATCCCCAGATGTTTGACGCTTCCGACATGCTCATGCGTACCCTTCCTCTGAATACCGGCTGGAACTGGATTTCGGTAAACGTTCTTTGCCCTGATTCAAATAACATGGGCCGCTTCCTTGGATCATTGCATTCACATACAGGCGACGAACTGAAAGGTCAGACCAGCTTTACGAACTACACCACTCAGAACGGATGGGCAGGATCTCTGGCCGACCCAAGTACAGGTGTAAAAATTCAGCCTTCTTACCGCATCCATGTAAGCCAGGCCGATACCCTCGTGTTCGCCGGTAAACAGATCAACCCGACAACAGTTCCCATCACCCTCACACAGGGCTGGAACTGGACAGGATTTGTTTCTCTTCGCAACCTCACCGTCCAGGAAGCACTGGCAAGTCTCACTCCAAAGTCAGGAGACATAATCAAAGGCCAATCCAGCTTTGCCTTGTATGACTCCACGCTCGGATGGGCAGGAAGTTTAACCTACCTGCAACCGAATGCCGGTTACATGATCAAATCTAAAAATGGCGGCACCTTTACCTTCCCGATAACCGGTATTAATGGTAAGCGGGAAACGAATCCGGTAACACAACAAACCACCTGGACCGCACAAGCAGGTAATTATGCAAACAACATGAACCTGGTTGCCAAACTCAATTGCGGTGGAAGCCCAAACAGTCACCTGACACTGGGTGCATTTGTAAACGGTGTTTGCCGTGGTGCGGTTCCAGTATCAGTAAAACCGGGAACTGAAGGAATTTTCTACCTGACCGTCTTCTCCGAAACCAACAACGAGATGATGACTCTGAAGCTTATGGATGAGAGCAGTGGTACTGTATATGAGCTGGACAATGCTGTCGATTTCCAGGTGAACGGAATACAGGGAAATCTACAAACACCCGTACAACTGAGCCTGCGGAATGCAGACCTGAGCAAGGTTTGTACTTCCAAACAACCCACCAATGCGGATAATCATACAAGCACCCTCCAGGCTGAGCCGGTGCCTTTCTCTGATCAATTCAGCCTGAACATGAACATTGTTTCAGGAGGAACTGTTTCACTTAAAATCACCAGCGTTACCGGGCAACTTATTTACCAATCTGAATTCCAGGCTGTCTCCGGTTTGAATACAAAAGCCCTGAGTGCAGAGCAGATGAATATGTCACCTGGTGTTTACATCGTGGAGATGACAACGGCTTCTGAAAAACTTGTAACCAGACTGATCAAGAAATAGAATTTCTCCGGACTATGAAAAAACTAAATTCAGTGAACAGACTCTTTGTCAAAACCAGGCTGTGGTTTATCGGATTCATGATGATCCCCTTCATCGGGAAGGCAGCACCCCCAAACTGGACTGTAGTTCCCAGCCAATTTCAGTACAACATGAGCGTTACCGCAGTACTCAATATTGACTGTATGGAACTAAGCAGCGACAGCAATATGCTTGGCGCATTTGTGAACGGAGTTTGCCGGGGTGTGGTTAAAACCAACACCACCGTTGCCGGTCACCGATTGGCTTTTCTTACGGTCTACAGCAATTCCAGCAGCGGGGAAACGGTACAATTAAAATTCTACAACGTTCGCGCTGATTCGGTCTGCACCTCGAAAGTGGTTTTGACATTTACCGACAACGCCCAATTCGGAACGAATAATACCCCAATTGTCGTCCGGAATAACGATGCACCAACATCCCTCTCTCTTTCCGTGACAACGATCCAGGAAAGTGATACCGTCAATCAGGCCATCAGCGCTATTTCCTGCGTGGATCCCGATGTGGCCGACACACACACCTATACGCTTGTAAACGGGGCGGGAAGCAATGACAATGCAAAACTAAAAATCACCGGAAGTTCCCTGGTGCTGAACGCTCCTTTAAATTACTACGTTCAGGACTCCCTGCAGATCCGGATCCGTTCAACCGATAACCGGGGCTGTTTTTATGAACAGGCTTTTATCATTCACATTACCCATGTGAATCATCCCCCGTATGCAATCCTGATCAGTGATTCCACCCTGTTCGATCATAAGCCTGTTCATACTTTTGTTGGTTTGCTCTCTGCCCTTGACCCCGATCACAACGAAACATTTACTTACGCCCTCACTGCAGGCGCTGGAGACACGGCTAATACGAGTTTCTCCATCACAGGGGATTCCCTTTTTGCCGAAGCTTCTTTCGATTACCTGATCAAGAAACAATACTCCATCCGTGTAAGGGTATATGATCATGCTCTGGCTCATGTGGAAAGGCCTATGACCATTCTTATTAAGAACCTTCCCGATGCGGCAACAGACATGGCTCTCAGTGCAAACAAAATCTATCAGGCCCTGCCGGCAGGAACCTTTATTGGAAAACTGACCAGTACCGACGACATTGTCAGCACCTATACGTACGGGTTTTCCAATACTGGTCCCAACGACAATGCCAGTTTCAAAATTTCCAACGACTCCCTGATGAGCAATGCCGTGTTTGATTACGAAACCAAAAATCAATTTCACGTCCTCCTTTCCACCACAAACAGTTCTGGACTAGCATTCTCCAAGGCCTTTACGATCCTGGTCAGAGATACCCTGGACTTTCCGACAGGAATCAAAATAAGCGACTCCTCCATTTTCGATCACAAGCCCGTTCATAGCCTGGTAGGACTTCTTTCTTCCATAGACAAAGACACCACCGAAATCTTTACTTATGCATTGGTAGCAGGCGTGGGAGACACCAACAACGTGAGTTTCTCCATCAAAGGAGATTCCCTTTTTGCCCAGGCTTCTTTCGACTGGCTGGTAAAGAAACACTACACCATTCGTGTCCGCACGACGGACGCCCAACTGGCGCAATACGAAAGACCATTGACAATCCTGGTTAAGAACAGTCCCGACCCACCCACAGCCATGGCTCTCAGCAATAACCGCATCTATCAGCACATGCCAGGAGGTACGTTTATCGGTAAACTGACCACCACCGATGATTACGGACTCTCCTTCACCTACAGTTTCTCGAATACAGGAACGAATGACAATGCCAGCTTCCAGATTACCAATGATTCATTGGAAAGCGTTGTTAGTTTTGATTTTGAGACAAAAAATCTCTACCACATTTATGTGACGACAACTGATAGCATCGGTCTTACTTATACGAAAGCATTCTCCATTCAGATCCGTGATACCCTGGATGCACCGAATGATGTGATGATCAACAATGCCTTTGTATCAGAAAATCTTGCTCCCGGCGCACTCGTAGGTGTTTTTTCAACAGCCGACAGCAATGCTCCGGGCACCCCTCATATCTATAGTCTGGTGAGTGGAGCAGGAGGTACCGACAACGCGAAGTTCAAAATTGCACACGACAGTTTGCTGACCAATGCCCGCTTTGATTTCGAAACCCGTACTGCCTATTCCATCCGGGCCAGAACGTCTCTCTCGAATGGTTTGTTTGTGGAAAAGCCTATGACCATCAACATCACAGAAGGAGCGGATACAATTAAAAACATTCTGATCAGCAACGATTCCATTTATGAAAACAGTTCTCCGACGACGGTCATAGGCCAGCTAAAAACTGTAAGTCAGGATACTTCTGATAAATACACCTATCAGTTTGACAGTTCCGTACCTAACGACAATGCCAGCTTCTCACTCACCTCCTCAGGTCTTCTGAGTGCAGCCCAATCTTTTGATTACGATGTCAAATCAAGCTATGTCGTCAGCATCACGAGCAGCAATGTGGGAGGGACTTCTTTTTCCAAACAGCTCACCATCAAGATCCGCGACACATTGGATGTTCCAACCGGTCTGTCATTGAGCGATTCGGTGGTGGCCGACAATAAACCGGCACATACCTATGTGGGACGCCTCTCAACGGCAGATGAAAATAAGCCCACAGCCGTTCACACCTACAATCTTGTTACCGGTACAGGAAGCACAGACAATTCCGGTTTCGTAATCGGTCACGACAGTCTGTTCACAAATGCGGTGCTGGATTATGGAACAAAGAGCGTTTTATCGACCCGGATCCGGACAACGCTAATTAATAATATGTCCTTCGAACGGGTGGTCACCATCCTGCTGGCTGAAACCGCCGATACGATTCAAAACATCACCCTGAGCAATGACTCCATTTATGAGAACAGCGCTCCAACGGCCTTTATAGGCAAGTTCACCACTCTGAGCAAGGACACCCTGGATAATTACACCTACAGCTTTGATAACTCAGTGTCCAGCGACAATGTTAGCTTCTCCCTGACCACTACAGGATTGCTGAGCGCAGCTCAATCCTTCGACTTTGATGTCAAATCAAAATACACCATCAGTGTGCAGAGTGTTTTAACCGGAGGCGTTCCGTTTGTCAAACAGTTCACTATCAAAATCAGGGATACCCTGGATGTGCCCACCGGTATGAGTCTTACCGATTCCCTGGTGGTTGACAATAAACCAGCCCATACCTTTATCGGGAAATTCTCCACCGTAGATGAAAACGGCCCCCTGTGCAAGCATACGTATTCACTGGTCGGCGGAACCGGAAGTGTGGACGACAGCAGTTTCGTAGTAGGGCACGACTCTCTCTACATCAAGAATATGGCCGACTTTGAAGCCCAATCGGTTTACCACCTCCGGATTAGGTCAACCCTCATCAACGGCATGAATTTCGAAAAGGCCTATACGGTTTATGTAACCAGCGGAGGAGAGAAGCCTCATGCGATTAACGACAGTGTGGCGGTGAAAGAAAACAGTGCACCCAGCTATGTGATCACCGCTTCCGCCAGAGACTCCGATTCACATGTAACATTCACGTATAACCTGCTGACCAGGAATGTGCCTTTTGCAATGGATTCCCTGACCGGGAAAGTAAGTCTTACCGGACCGCTTAATTTTCATGTCGTTTCCCGGTACTGGCTCACCTTCCTGGTTCATGATGATAACAATCCGATGCGAAGCGATACCGGTCATATCATCGTAACGGTGATGCCTGTTCAGGAAGCGGTGCTTCCTATTAACAACTATGTGTCACCGAACGGAGACGGCAAAAACGACAAGCTGGTCATCATGAGTGTGGAAGTATACACCGACTACCAACTAACGATTTACAATACAAACGGGATCGTGGTGTATCAGAGCAAAACATATGACAACAGTTGGGATGGACAAGGCCTGGATGCCGGTGTTTATTATTATACCTTTTACGGAACAAACAAATACAAAGGAAGCATTACACTCGTTAAGTAACGATACCCATGAACAGAAACTCTTTTCAACTGACCTTTGCTGGTGTACTCCTGTTTTCGGGAATACTGACAGCACAAAACCGTTCCGTATCTTATACGAACACATTCAGCGACTTCACGCGTAACGCGGCCTACACGGCCAGTTCAGAAAACCTGAACATTCTGCTTGATACCAAGCTCATGACTGCTAATCTCGACGGGCAGTATGAAAGCATGGTTTTCGGGGCTCATACCATGCTCGGGGAAAACAATGCTGCCGGATTAAAAATCATGGCCGACAACCAGGGCGCACTTCGCAACGTAAACGTGGAACTGAATTATGCCAAAAAATTCAAGCTGGCGGAAGATCAAATGCTTACCCTGGGTACCAATGCCGGCTTCCTTCAGACGGCACTCAATCAAAGTGCGCTGACTCCTTATGTGGACCAAAGCGATCCGACGATGAACAACGGTTATTTCAATCAATTTCGGTTTACCGGAGGAGCCGGTGCCCTGTACCAATTCAAAAAAACGCTTGAGGTAGGTTTCTCCATGCCCATGCTGGCCACCGGAAGCGAAACCGTGAACACGAGCATGATTGCAAACGTATCTTATGCCTATAAGAAAAATCCGGACAGCAAATGGAAGTTCACACCCAAAGTGGTGTACTACAACCTTACCGACCGGAACATGCTTGATGCAGGGGTGAAAGTTGGATGGAATGATTTTGTTTCCGTTTACGCTGCCTATCGCACAAACGGCAGCTTGCTTACAGCCCTCACCGTATCCACCAAATCTGTTGCTGTGGGATATGCCTTCGACTATAACACCGGCCCTGTGAACAACCTTTATATGGGCACGAATGAACTCTTTATCTCCGTTTCCTTAGGCGCTCTCGGCCGCAAACAAATGGAAGTAAACGACAGGAACATGCCTTTGGTAGAAAACAAACTGCAGGATGTGAAAAACAACCTGACCAATATTTCCAATTCTGCGGATAAAATGTCGGCCGAAGAGATCAGGAAGAAACTCAAATCGTCAAACTCCGATCTTCAGAAAATCATGAAAGACTACAAGACGGATAATGTGGAAAGCCTCAAGACCCAGATACAGGACCTAAACGTACTGATAGACGAAATTGAGAAAAAGCTGAAAGCAAAAACAGGAAACTGATCTAACCATTCTCCCCAGTATGAAGCAATTTTGCACGTTTAGTTTAGGGATCCTTTTTTGCTCTTCTTTGTTTGCACAAAAGGATTCTGCTATGGCCGAACTCACCAGGATGAGGGAGACCTTATCCAGGTATCAACCTGCTTCATCTGCCGAGAGTCAGTATGTGACTTTAAAAAAGACCACCTACGATTCACTCATGCAATTGCTCAACAAACAACAACAGCAGATTGGTCAATCTCATACAGAAATTGAACTCATACACAAAAAGCTTTCTGGCCTGAATTCCGGACTCCCGGATGTGGCCGCTAATCCGCCAGTGTATTTTGAGCTGGGTTCGACCATCCTCACTAACGAAGGTGCTGCAACCATCAAACACCTCGTCGAATCAAACGGTAACAACAAGGCCTATGAAGTGGATGGTTTTACGGATGGAACAGGAAACAAGGATGACAATTTCCGCCTTTCCCAGAAAAGAGCTCTGGTCGTGAAAACCTACATGGTTTCGAACCTGAAGTTAAAACCAGAAAACATTGTGGTGAATGCTTACGGAAGTGAACGGAAAGTCTGTGAAACCATGGAGACTTCCTGTAATAAGCAAAACAGAAGAGTGGAAATCCGGGTAAAAAAATAACGTTTAAATCCGGATACCAATCACCAGCACATCATCCACCTGCTCGTTATCTTTTTTCCAATCCCAGAACGAACGATCCAAATCTGAATTCTGCTGTTCCATGCTGCGGGGAGAAATGGAAACCAGGAGTTCTTTGAACCGGGTATAGAGGAATTTTTTTCCGCGAGGGCCTCCGAACTGATCGGGGTAACCATCACTGAAAAGGTAGATGAGATCTCCCGGACACAGATCGAATTCCTGGTTTGTGAAAGGCTTCAGCTCGTCACCGTATACTCCTATGGGCTGTTTGTTTCCCTTGAATTCTTTAAGCTCTCCGTTGCGGATTACATACAGGGGATTATTGGCGCCCGAGAAACTCAGCTTTTTATTTTTCTTGTCAATGCAGCAAAGCATCATGTCCATTCCGTCCTTGCTTTCCTGTTCCCCGGAACGCTGTTTGAGGGCCTGGATAATTTTATCGCGGAGCATGTTGAGGATCTGAGAAGGCTCGGTTACCGTTGTTTCGTGTGCAATTTCATTGAGCAGGGAGTTCCCGATAATGCTCATGAATGCCCCCGGCACACCATGCCCGGTGCAATCGCAGGCGGCGATAAATAACTTGTCGTTTTTCTTATTGAACCAGTAGAAATCTCCGCTGACCACATCCCTGGGTTTAAAATAAATGAAGTGCTCGGGCAGCTCTTTGCGTATGTCCGTTTCAAGGGGAAGGATGGCCTGCTGTATTCTCTTGGCATAATTGATACTGTCTTTGATATCCTTGAAAGCTACGCTCAGCTGGGCATTGGCACCCTTCAACTCCACTGTGCGCTCTTCCACGCGTTCTTCCAGTATCCTTTTTTCCTCTTCCAGCTTGGCAGTACGTCTGCGGATGAACACGATAACAGAGCTTACCGTAACCAGGCCGCAGAGTGTATAAAACCACCAGGTCTTCCAGAAGGGAGGGGTAATCCGGAAAGAAAAGGAAACATTTTCAGTACTCTCAAATCCGTCGGAGTTTACTGCCTTTACTTTAAACGTATAATTATCTCCGGGGGGAATGTTGGTGTAAACAGCCTGTGTGTTGGTGGTTGGTGGTGACCAGTCGGCATCCAGGCCTTCGAGCTTAAACGTATAATGCACGTTACCTGTTGTGAGTGCCTGGTAGTCGAATGTCAGGTGATTGTCTTTATATGCCAGTGAAAGGTCGGAAGGCATCTTGCTGATCGGGTCTATGCTGGCGGAATATTTGTTCCACTCCACTTTCTGGTAAAAGAGACGAATACCATTGAGCAGAACCCTTGGCGGGGTGCTGTTCACATAGTCGAACTTGGGATCGTAACGGGTAAGTCCGTTGGTAGTACAGATCCAGAGTTTGGCATCTTCGGTAAAGAGGAAACCGCCTTGCTGTACTTCGGTTCCTTTTAGCCCTTCCTGCTCCCCGTAATATTTGGAAGCAAGGACATGAAAATCCTTATCGGTGGACAAACGGCAAATCCCTTTGTCTGTACCTGCCCAAAGCCTGTTTTTGCCGTCTGTAACCAACGCATACACCAGGTCGGAAGGAAGGCCCTCCCGGGTGGAGAGGCTGAGAAACGATTTGCCACCTGCCTTGAGCGAAGCCGAAGGGTCGTAACGGGTTATTCCGTTTTCATTGGTACCGAAGTAAAGCACTCCGTTTTTGTCGTCACAGATACTCCAGATCCAGTTATCTCCCAGACCGTCTTTTTTGGTATAATTGGTAAAGGCCTCTGCGGGGTTAACAGCATGGGGATTGTATTTGATAACACCTTTATCAAAGCTTCCGAACCAGATGTTCCCTTCTTTATCCATGAGCATGGTGAGCAGATTCACGCTTTTAATGTTGGTGCTGTCTTTGAACTGGGTTACCTGGTCTCCATTGATTTTAAATACACCTGAACCGTAAGTAGCCACCCATATATTCCCACTCTTGTCTTCCAACACTTTGCTCACCGTCTTCACCTGGCTGTTTGCAAGATGATCGTAAGCCTTTTCGAGTTCGTATTTTCCATTTGTCCTTTTAAGCACAGCCAGGTTTTTCCCGCTGGCTTCCAAACCTACCCAGATACGATGCCGGGAATCTTCAAACAGGGAAATGACTTTTGCATTTTCGAGCTCTTTGATTTTCAGCTTTTGTATTCCGGTGGCATTGAGTATGCTTATTCCCGACCCGTCTGAACCGATAAGCATATTACCCGATCCGTCTTCCAGCACGGAGGTGATTTTTCCGTTGATCAGTCCTTCCTTGTCTGTATAGGTTACAAAGGTTTCGTTCTTGAAGAGGCTTGCCCCCAGGTTAGAGCCTACCCATATATTTCCCTCATAATCCTCGCAGAGGGAATAGAGGTTATTCGAATTGAGTCCGTTCCTTTCGGTAAAGAGGGAGGAATGACCCATTCCATCGAGCTTGCACAGGCCCTGATCAGTTGCAAACCACATATTGCTTCTCTGATCCTGGCGGATGGCATTCACAAACGCTTTGGAAAGACCGGGGATCTTTACCGGAGCAATGCTGGTTCCGTTAAACAGGCATACACCTCCCGAAGTGGTTCCAATCCACAAATTCCCTTTTTTGTCATTGGTCAGACAAAAGACATTATCATCGGTAAGCCCGTCGCTTTTGTTGTAGACTCTGATGTTCTTTTCGTCCAGACATACCAGTCCCTTGGCATGAGAACCAAACCACATCCTGTGCTTGTTATCTTCGCTTACACAGAAGTAGTCGTTGCAGGGCAAACCATTTGAGGTGGAATAACTCTGAACATGTTTCCCGTCATAATTATAGATGCCCCCGTTTGTGGCCATCCATATCCGGTTTTTTGAATCGCAGTAGATGGAATTTATTTCCAGGTTATTTATTCCGCTTTTGCGGTCAAACACCTGAAAATTATATCCGTTAAAACTGGATATTCCTTCGTTGTAGGAAGCAATCCAAATGTTTCCTTGCTGGTCTTCGCAAACAGAGGTGATGTTATTGCCCGGCAGGCCTTCTTTGGAAGTGTAGCTTGTAAAATTGCGCCCGTCAAAACGGCTTAATCCACCCTGTGTGGCAAACCACATATACCCTCTGGAATCGATAAAAATCTGGTTGACGGTGGAGTTGACCAGCCCGTTTTTGGTGGAATATTGCTTGATGTTGTATTGCTGGGAGGATCCGGCAATTGCAAAAAGACAAAGCGCGGCAACAAACAAATACTTGCAGGCCTTGGAATTCATCCGGGTATAGGGTAGGTGTTAATTTGCACTACTGACAAATTTATAAATTATACCCAAAGAACTGCAGAAAAAACTCACCCCTTGTCCTTTGTAAGGACAAGGGGTGAAACGATAGGTTTCGTCAGTGATTTACTGCAAAATAAGCTTTTTATAGACCCTTACCTGGCTGTTTTCAAGCGTTACGAAGTACAATCCTGCCGGATGAACACCCATGTTAATGACATGGAGATTAGTCGCCTGAACGCAAGCGTCACGGTTGATTTCTTCCGAATACACCACCTGGCCTACAGCATCATATACCTTCAGCCTGTAGCCATCTGCGCTGGCAGGGAAAGTTACGTTAACCACTCCCTGGGATGGGTTTGGATAAAGAGAGATGTTTTCGCTGAAAAGTGCGGTGGATATTCCAAGCGGGCTGGCAATAACCGTTTTGATGTTAGAACGGGTCGTATTGATAGCCGCCCGGGTAGAAGGTGTACAACTGAAGTTGGCAACCGCTTCCACCTTGTAATCATACGTGTTGGCCGGAGGTGTGGCATCGGTATAGGAAAGCACGTTTGCGGGTACTGTGCCAATCTGCTGCCAGCCACCGGTAGGCGTGTAACGGGAGATGATAAAGGTACTGTAACTGAAGCCGGTATACTCATCCCAGATCAGGTTATAAGCCCCGCCCAGTCCCTGGTTCACGTTCAGGTGAATGGTCTTGTGCTCGGCGCTTAAGGGTGACTCGTCTCCACATTCATCCACCATGCTGATCTTGTATTTCCACGACCTTACCTGAGGATTGGCTGCAGGATCCGTCCACTGACTCAGGTGATGATAATTGACTGTGTCTACCAGGTAATAAAGTCCATTCTGGGAACTTTCCTTGTAAATATTGCAATGGGCAATGGTAGTGGAAATCGGGTTATTCCACACGACCTGATTGGTGTTGGTAGCCGAATCGACCGTAACCAGACAAACCGGCAAGCCTCCGGGGGTGCTGTGAGTGATATTATAAGACATTACTGACTGGCATCCGTCGTGACCGCTCACCGTAAGCACATAATTGCCTACTCCTCCATTGGTAAGAGCCGGAGTAGTGGCCCCGGTTGACCAGGAATAGGAATAAGGGGAGGTGCCTCCTGCAGAATGGGTATAGATCTTGGTAAGGGCGTTGCCACAACCGGTTCCGGTAATGGAGTCGGTATAAATATAAGGACTGTGAACATTGCTCACAGTAGCATTGGAATAGAAGAGACAGCCATTGTTGTCGACTACGGTGACGGTATAATTACCCGGAGAAATTCCGGCGTTTACAGCCGTGTTCGCATTGTTGGACCAGATATAACTGTAAGGACCGGTGGTGCCATTCACTGCAGCAGTAACAGACCCATCCGCCACACCGCAGGTGGCAGGGTGAGAGACGATAGATACATACACAGGAGGTGACTGGCCGATGAGGATACTCTTGGAGGCTGTACATCCATTGACATCTGTAACCGTAATCTCCTTTGGGCCGGCAACCTGATTGTTGATATCCTGAGAGGTCGCGCCGGTAGACCAGTTGTAAGCATAAGGAGAAGAACTGCCAATGAGATTAATGGCAATGGCTCCGTCGTTACCTCCGTAGCAACTCACATTGATCACGTTGCTTACCGAAATGGTTGGGGCTTCCGCATCATTCACCGTGGCGATTTTAAAATTCGTGCAACCGTTTTTGTCGGTTACATTGATGACATAGATGCCGGATGGTATGGAATCGTCTATGTATTTCGACTTACCGTTAGACCACTGGTAAGAATAAGGAGCAGTTCCTCCGCTGATAACCGCAATCGCTTTTCCGTTCGATTTATGACAATGCGCATTCACCGAATTGGTGGTGATCTTGATCAGTGAAGCCGGGATGTTAACAGTAACCGTATCGTTAGCAGAATTACCGCATGCGTTGATCACGTGGAGCGTTACTTTATACTTGCCTGCATCCTGGAAACTATGGTACACCGGAGAAAGGGTCTGGTGAGTGACCAGGTCACCTGTTCCATCACCGAAATTCCAGACATAGGTGGAACCTTCCAGGGCATAGAAGGGAATAGGTGTTCCCTGACAAGGATAAACCGTATTGTCATACAGAATCATGTTTCCACTGCCTGATCCGAAATTACTTACATGTGAGTTCAGGCTCAGACCCAAAGTGTCGCTAAAGGAATTACCGCAAGAGTTCGTATAGGTAACAGTAGCCACATAATAGCCCTGTGTCTGGTAGGCATGTTTGATGAATCTGTAACCCGTGTTCTGAAAGGTCAGGTTCTGTACCGCATTGCCTGAATTGGCATCCCCAAAATCCCAATGAACCGTGCCATTCCCGGCAGGGCCGAAAATAAAGATAATGGAATCTCCGGGACAGGCAGGGCGGTTGGAAGCGGTTGACATATAACGGTAATCGCTTTTCCTTGGTACTACACCGGTAAGCACATGCACCACCTGGGTAAGGGAGTCCTTGCTTCCACAAGAGTTTTCACCAACGCATTTCACGGTGTACATGCCCTGTGCGACCAGGTTATGAGATCCCTGGTTACCCGTGGAAGTAGTTCCGTCACCGAAATTCCAGGCAAAGGACAAACTAGGGTCGTTGCTGCTTCCGCTCTTTGGATAAGAATTAAAGATGATAGCCTGACCGGGACAGATACTGTCTGGTGTAATTTGTCCGTTCAAGCCTCCGAAAGCAAGTGTATTGACTATTTTAACCGTATCGAAAATCGTTTTCGAGTTTCCGCAACCGTTGGTCACCGTTAAACTGACAATAAATTTTCCGAGAGAAGTGTATTTGTGAGTAGGCGTAATTTGAGTGGAAGTATCATTTACCCCGCCACCGAAGTTCCATTTGTAAGAAGTGAACGCATTGGCATTGGGATAAAACTGCACATAAGAATTGATACAGGCGGTATCCATGTGTTGCCCATAATTCACATCGATGGAAAGGTATCCGGTGACCACGTGGTGGGTCACCACATGAATGGTATCCCGAACGAAAATGGAATTTCCACAGGAATTAAAATAGGTAATCTGAACAGGGTAGCTTCCTACGGCAGCATAGGTATGATTGACCTGAGTATTGTTGCCATTCGGATCGGGTGTATGGGTGATCGTATTTCCATCACCGAAATCAAGTGCGTAGTTCTGATAACTCCAGTCCGTATAGAAGGTGGCCGGATCAGATGGGCAAATACTGTCTGACTGAGAAGAGAAATAAGGCTTTACAGTAAACTGGGCATTGGTGGAAATATGCATGATTCCGTAGCTTGTATCCAGCCCGCAGTTGGTTTTGACATAGGCGGTAACCGTATAGGTTCCTGCCGTGCTGAAGGTATGTTCCATACAACTGTATGTATTGTTGGTGACATAACCATCCCCGAAATTCCAGACTACAGAATTGATATTGGCATTGTAAAGGCCCAGACAAAAGTTCAGCTGATCTCCCGGGCAAGCCTGGTGGTTTCCTATGTTCAGGGAGTCGGTTGCACCCCCAACTGTAATCCACTTGTAATCATTACCAACATAGCCGCCGTTACTGTTATTTACAGTGAGGCTCACGTTATACTGACCCGCGTGAATAAAGGTATGTGTCGGGTTAGCCATACTGGAGTTTACAGTGCCGTCGCCGAAAGACCAGGTATAAGTGTTTCCCGTGCCAGGGGCCGTAGAGGTAAAGCTAACAGGCAAGGGGCGGCATCCGCTGGTCGTAGTGGCTGTAATCGTTGCCTGGGCATTTGATTGTATAATACCGGCAAATAATGCTGCAATTAAGAGCAAGGTTCCGAAGTAGCGTTTTTTCATGGAAAGTATTTGCTAAATGAGGGTTTTCTGGCCGCACAATTCTTATTCAAAAGTATAAAAAATCCTCACATAGACAAGGTTTTGAGGGTTTTACTTATTAAGAAATTGCTTTGTTTTATAAAAAAAGAATAGGTTTGCACCGGTCAATAAACTATTGAATGGAAGAGCAATATGAGGCGGATGTGCGCTTTATGAAGGATGCACTGAAGGAAGCCCGAAGGGCCTTTGATGCCGACGAAGTGCCTGTAGGTGCCATCATCGTTTGCCAAAACACCATTGTGGCCAGGGCTTTCAACTATACCGAACACCTCACCGATGTTACGGCTCATGCCGAGATGCAGGTGTATACGGCCGCTTCTTCCAGTCTTGGAGGGAAATACCTGCCGGAATGCACCCTCTATGTGACCCTGGAACCTTGTGTGATGTGTGCCGGCGCAAGCTTCTGGACACAGATAGGCCGTGTGGTCTACGGTGCGAAGGATGAAAAACGCGGCTTCCTGAAAACAGGTCCTCACCTCCTCCATCCCAAAACAAAGCTCACCGGCGGCATCCTGGAAGATGAATGCGCCGACCTGCTCAGACTCTTTTTTAAAAACAAGAGAAGCTAAAACAACCCCTTACTGTTTCAGCTTAAGCGGGTTTCCGTTGATGTCGAGTTCCACCACCTCATACCCCAGCTTTTGCAAACCGGGGTAAATGACTTTCTTGTCGCCTACCACGAGTATAAACATCTTATCGGGTGAAATGTATTTTTTAGCAAGGGCATTCAACTCGTCTGTTTTGAGCCCGCTCAGTACTTCCGTTTGTTTCTTTACGTAGTTTTTGTCCAGGTCGTAATCCATAATTCTTTTCAGAAAAAAAGCCTTCTGTCTGGGCGTTTCGTACCGAAGTGCATCACTCAGGGACATGCTCTTTTGAGCAAACTCCAATTCTTCCCGGGACATTCCCACATTTTGGTATTCCTTTAGCATGGAAACCAGATCCATCAGGGTGCTGTCGGTGGAATTTGTTCTTACGGCAGCAGTTACGGTGAACACACCGGTGTATTTATCTGACGCAAACTGGGAGCTGGCCCCGTAAGTCCACGCCTTCTTTTCACGCAGATCCATATTGATTCTGCTGTTGAAAGCCCCGCCAAGCGGAAAATTCATGGTACTCGCCTTGAAGTATTCTCCGGTTGCATCGAATTTAAGACCGGTCATCTCGCCCATCTTCACAACCGACTGGGCCGCTTTTTCCTTATTTACCAGATAGATTTTCAGTTTATCTCTTGGAGTAAAATCTGTATTTTGTGTCACCAGCGTAATGGGTTTACTTTTCCATTCGGTCAGGAATGCAAGTTTCTTAAGCAGGACCTGCTGATCCACATCACCCACCATGACCACTTCACAGATATTGGACGAAAAATGAGATTCGTAGAATTTCTTAACCGCATCCAGCGTGATTGACTTAACCGACTCTTCCGTTCCGGAGGCTGGTACGGAGAGGATGTTTTTTTCTCCAAACATCAGTTTGTTGTATACGTTATCGGCAATAGAGTTAGGCTGTGTGGCGCTATTGGCAATGGCTTCCAGTGCCTGCTTTTTCTCCCTCGCAAATTCCACAGAGTCGAAACCGGGAGAAGTGAACATTTCTTCGGCAATACGCAGCGTGGCATCCAGGTTTTTGGTGAGGGAAGTGACGTTGAGTGTTATTTCCTCCCTGCTGGATGAAAAAGAGACAGAACTTCCCAGCATATCCAGCATGTCCTCTATCTGATCTGCTGTATGCTTCTTCGTCCCCTGATTCATCAGGGAAGCGCACAGGGATGAGATCCCGGCATTATCCGAAGTTTCCTGACGATGTCCGGCTTCAAGACTGATGGTAAGACTGACTAATGGCAGCTCATCGTTCTTCACTCCGATTATATTCAGTCCGTTCGGAAATTTCTGTTGCCAGAAATCGGGGACTTTCACCTCGGGAGCAGGCCCGGCAAGAGGTTGTACCTTCCGGTCGAAATTATCGGTTGCTTTATGATAGGAAAGATTTTTGTATTCCGGACTTTCCGGTACATCCGTCCGGTGTCTGGGAGGAGTAAAATTATCCGGTGCAGCGATGACTTCGGGATGTCCCTGAGGATAAACACTCAGGTAAACAGCTGGTTTCCCTTTGATGTATTTTTCATAAACCCGCATTACATCTTCTTTCTTCAGCTTCTTCAGTTCTGCCGCCTCTTTGGGAAAATGATTGGCATCACCAAGCAGTGTATAGTTATGCGCAAGTACGGAGGCTTTTCCCCTCACAGCCGAAAGCTCATTCAAAAGAGTCACTTCGGTGGAATTCCTGAATTTACTAACCTCCTCTTCACTGACCCCCTTCTTCTCAAACTCGGCAAAACCGGCTTTGATGATACTGTCTATCTGGGCAAGTGTTTTTCCTGGAAAAGCCCTGACACTCAGGCGAACCATTCCGCTCAATTCCCTGGCATCGTGTACCAGAAAAGCCCGACCGGCGGTTTGGGAGAGAATAAATTTCTTGTAAAAAATAGAGGTTTTGGAGTTGGCCAGTATTTCGCCTAAGGCATCCAGGGCAATGGCATCGGGATCCCCGTCGCGTACACCGGGCCAGGAGATATCCAACTCGGGACTACGGATCCGGTCTTCGTAAGAGATGTACCTGTTCTTATCCAGCACAGGGGCTTGCTTGGGCATTGGTTTCACCTCCACACCACGGGGTATGGATCCAAAATATTTCTCAACCAGGCTTACCACTGTTTCCGGCTTTACATCTCCGGCAACGGTCACCACTGCATTATTCGGACCATACCAGCGCATAAAGAATTTCTTCAGATCGTTCACATCCACCCGGTTCAGGTCTTCAATATAACCGATGGTTTGCCAGGAATAAGGATGCCCTTGTGGATAAAGGGCTTCAGCAGTTCTTTCTTCTACCAGTCCATAGGGACGATTATCATAACTCTGTCCCCGTTCATTTTTCACCGTTCCGCGCTGCACTTCAAACTTCTGCTGGGTAACGGCATCTATCAAAAAACCCATCCGGTCTGCTTCCAGCCACAACGCTTTTTCAAGTTGATTGGCAGGTAAAGTCTCGAAATAATTGGTGCGGTCGGAGTTGGTTGATCCATTCAGACTGCCTCCGGCTTCGCTTATTATCTTAAAATGCTGACCGTTCTCTACATGATCGGAGCCCTGAAACATCATGTGTTCAAAAAAATGGGCAAAGCCCGAACGCCCTTCCTGTTCCCTGCTTGATCCAACATGATAGGTAACATCCACATGAGCAATCGGGTCGGAATGGTCTTCATGAATCAGGAGGGTAAGCCCGTTCGGAAGTACGTACCGCTCATATGGGATTACCATATCGTCTCCTTTGCGGGTCACCTTTTCTACCAGTTTGGCCTTAGAATCATTTCCGGCAAATGCTGTGAGTGAAACAAAACCGGCGATGCAGGTAAGAATTCGTGCGACTAAATGCTTCATGTTGTCTTCCAATTAGATGGAAGGCAAAAATAAGAATATGACCGGGATTTCGTACCTTTGTCCTGTAAATCAGCTTAATTTTTAAATCTCAATTCAAAAAATCCTAAATCCTAAATAACAATGTACCCAGAAGCCATGGTTAAACCAATGAAAGCAGAATTGACTGCCGTTGGATTTGAAGATCTTACCTCTCCCGATCAGGTTAACAAGGCCATTACCAGCAAAGGAACTGTGTTGGTGGTTGTCAATTCGGTGTGCGGATGTGCCGCCGGAGCAGCCCGTCCGGGAGTAAAACTTGCCGTAACAGGCAGCAAACATCCGGATAAGCTCTGCACCGTTTTTGCGGGCTTTGATACAGAGGCCGTAATGGAAGCACGCAAACATTTTGCTCCTTACCCACCATCCTCCCCTTCCATCGCCCTCTTCAAGGACGGATCATTGGTTCATTTTGTAGAACGCCACCACATCGAAGGCCGTTCGGCACAGATGATTGCAGATCATTTGAAAATGGCTTTTGAGGAGTTTTGCTAGCTTCGGCTACTCTCAGCTACCGGGTGGCTTCGGCTACGCTCAGGCAGCGGCATTGGTCACTGAGGAGTAGATATTTGTTATAAAAGATAAAGCCCGCCAGTTATACCTGACGGGCTTTCATTATTGTCTGATATATCTACCGGTGCCTGAGCGGAGCCGAAGGCACCCTCTTTACTTTTTATTATCCACCACCTTAGGCACTTTAAAGTAGTCTGAATCCTTTTGCGGGGCATTGAGGAGGGCTTCCTTCTGGGTAATGGTTTCCTTTACCACATCTGCTCTCAGGGCATTCACCTCGTCGCAGAGATAGATCAGTGGCTCTACCTGTGAGGTATCCAATTCATTTAGTTTTTCCACAAATTTGAGCATGCGATTCATGTTCCCGACGAGGGCCTGCTTTTCTTCGGGTGCAAATTCAAGCCTGGCCAGGTGGGCCAGACGGTCTACTGTATCTTTATCTATTTCAGGGCTCATATTGCTGTTCTTCCTGTAAGGTCTGGTCAATTATTTTATAGATCTTCTCACGCAAAGGTACTAAATCCTCCTCTGTCATACCTTGGGTGTAAACCGGTTTGTGGTACACCACTTTCGAAAGCCCTGGTTTGCCGTTTGATTTGAAAAATCCACCGTTCTGAAGGATTTTCCAGTTGTTTATAAAAGTCACGGGCACAATAGGTACCTGCTTGTCTATAGCCAGTTTGAAAGCCCCGTTTTTGAATACCTTCATTCGCGGCGCCGTTTTGGGGATGGTGGCCTCGGGGTACAGGAATACGCTGTGTCCCTTATCCAGCTCCTCCCCTGCTCTCAGGTAGGCCTTATGAGAACCCGAGCGGCTATTGCGGAAAACAGGAATATTCATTTCACTGAAAAACATGCCAAACAAAGGTGCGTTCTTCAGTTCGCCTTTTCCCATAAACACGTAAAAACCGGGTGTTCTGCGGTAAGAAGCCACTATATCCAGATAGGAGGTGTGATTGGCGCAATATACACAAGGCTGAGGAAGGTCTTCCAAAGGTATTTCAGAACGGCAGGAAAACCGTATCCCCGGAACACTCATAATCCATGCAGCCCAGAAGCGTTTCAGACGCAGGGCAGCGGGAAAAGTTTCCTTCTTCCTCAGGTGCCACCGGAAGAGGGGATACAAAATAAGAAGGCCGATCAGAAAGTTCAGTAAGAAAAACAGTTTCCAGAAAGGCCTGAAAATAAAGGTGAGCATTTTCAAGGAAGACAAAAATACAAATTCATCCCGAGTAGGCGCTATCTCTTAGCCCAGGGTAAATTCATCGGCATCCCGCCCTGCAGGGAAGGATTTACGAAAATTATCCAGCTCGGCATGAGACAGGCGTATGGTTTCCTGTACCTCCAGATTAACGTTGGGCCGGGTAAGGAGCTCTCCTTTGAAATTGTATACAGCCGAATCGCCCGAATGGCTCATTTTATTACCATCCAGTCCCACCCGGTTCACTCCGGCTACATAGGCTTGATTTTCAATGGCCCTCGCCGGCAACAGGGTCTTCCAGGGAAAGTTCCTCACCTCGGGCCAGTTAGCTACATACAGGAGGAGGTCATAATCGGCACTTACCTCTGTTCCGCTCACTTTCCACCTGTTTCGGGCCCACACAGGGAAACGCAGGTCATAGCAGATTAAGGGACATATTTTCCACCCTTTCAGGGTCGTCACCAGCTTTTCTTTTCCCGCCTGATAATGCAGGTGCTCATTACCATAACGGAACAAGTGTCGTTTGTCATATTTTTCAAGAGTGCCGTCAGGCTTCATCCATACCATTCGATTGAAATAATTTCCATTCTCCTCTATGGCCACACTACCGGCGATTACACAGGATTTGCGTTGAGCCATATCCCTCATCCACCGGATGGTGCTCCCATCCATCCCTTCTGCTGTAACTTCCGGATTCATGGAGAAACCGGTATTGAACATTTCAGGGAGGAGAATGAGGTCTGTAACACCGGTAATAGCCTCCAGTTTGGTACCGAACATCTTCCGGTTTTCTTCGGAACTTTCCCAGTGAAGGGACGACTGTAAATAGGTAATATGAAGGTCTTGCATGGCTTCAGATTTTACAGATGATAGCGGCGGCCTTTTCCAATGTCTCGTCCTGTTTGGCAAAGCAGAAACGGAGCACCTTATTGTCTGTGGGTTGATGATAAAATACGGAAACAGGGATGCCTGCCAGCCCAAATTCCTTTACCAGCCTCACGGCATAATCGGTATCCTTCTCCTCACTGATACCTTGATAATTGAGCAGCTGGAAATAGGTGCCGGCAGAGGGATTGAATGTAAATCTTGATCCGTTTATCTGTTTAATGAAATAATCCCGCTTGCCCTGGTAAAAGGTGGACAGATTCACATAATTATCCTTGTCCTTCAGGAAATCGGCAATCGCGTATTGAATGGGGGTATTAACGGAAAAAACCAGATACTGGTGAACCTTGCGGAACTCTTCCATCAGATTTTTGGGGGCGATGCAATAACCTATTTTCCAGCCTGTGGTATGGAAGGTTTTGCCGAAAGAGGAAATGATAAAACTGCGGTTTGCCAGGTCCGGGAAACGTGCAACGCTCTCGTGCCGGTGACCGTCGAAAAGAATATGTTCGTACACCTCGTCACTCACAATTATGATACCGGTGTCTTTCGTGAGCTTCTCCAGCTTAGCCATATCATCCGCCGTCATCACACTGCCTGTAGGGTTATGAGGGGTATTGATGATGATCATACGGGTATGGTGATTGATGAGCTTTTGCACATCCTTCCAGTCTATCGTATAATCGGGAGCGTTGAGCTGATAAAAGACCGGTCGCCCTCCGTTCAATTCTATCGCCGGTATGTAGCAGTCGTAAGCCGGTTCGAAGATGAGCACTTCATCGTCTTCGTGAAGCATGGCGGTGATGGCCGTGTAAATGGCTTGCGTGGCTCCCGCAGTAACCGTTATTTCCGTTTCAGGGTCGTAACTGGCACCGTAAAGTGCTTCGGTTTTTTGGGCAATCATCTCCCTCAGAGCCATCACACCGGGCATGGGGGCATACTGATTGGAGCCGTTTTTCATGTGCTTGTTCACAAGCCCTGTCAGCTCTTCGCTGCATGAAAAATCAGGAAAGCCCTGGCTCAGGTTTATGGCTTTATGCGCATTAGCCAGGGCTGACATAATGGTAAAAATAGTTGTTCCGGCTTTCGGAAGCTTGGCGGTAATCACATTTGGGAATACGGGCATATGCAGGTTTTACTGGTGACCAAATTTACTGTTTATCTCATACCTTTTCCTGGTCGAATGAAGGATTTTTCATGCCGTTTTGCAAATATGCTTTACCTTTACGCCCATTCTATTTATTCATCTTAAAAAAACAGTGCAATGATCATTGACGGCAAAAAAATTGTCTCGGTTTCTTACACCTTGTCAACCCCAGGTACACTTACCGCTGACGAAACAGTAGTTGAAAAAACCGACCCCGGAGTTCCCCTTGTGTGGCTTTACGGTGTAGGGAGCATGATACCCGATTTTGAAATGAACCTGCAAGGTAAAAAAGCAGGTGATCACTTTGATTTCCGTATCAAAGCCGAGAAAGGATACGGACTTTACGACGAAACCTATATCGCCAATATTCCCCTGGATGCTTTTCGCGGAAAAGACGGCAGCATAGACACCACCATGGTTAAGCTCGGCAATACGCTGCCTATGATGGACAATCAGGGTAACCATTTACAGGGTGTGGTGAAGGAAATCAGTCTTACCGAAGTGAAGATGGATTTCAACCACCCGATGGCCGGAAAGGACCTGCATTTTATCGGGGAAGTAATCGAAGTAAGGGTTCCTTCAGCCGAAGAAATTGAACACGGACATGTGCATGGTCCTGGTGGGCACCACCATTAGGTCAGAGCGAGAAACAGAGCGGAGAAAGAGTAAGAATTTAAAACGAAAACCTTGTAGGGGTCGGCTGCGCGGACCCTTTACTGGGTTTTCGTTTTTTATCAGGCGATATTTGCCACAAAGAACTCCCGGTTCATACGGGCGATGTTTTCGAGAGAAATTCCTTTCGGACATTCTATGGAACAGGCTCCCGTGTTGGAGCAGTTACCAAAACCTTCCTTATCCATCTGGGCAACCATTTCCTGAACACGTTCGGCGGCTTCAATCCTTCCCTGAGGGAGAAGGGCAAGCTGGGAAACCTTGGCCGAAACAAACAACATGGCGGATGAATTCTTGCAGGTAGCCACACAGGCACCGCAGCCTATACAAGCCGCTGCTTCAAAAGCTTTATCGGCATCCGGTTTGGGAATAGGAATATTATTTGCATCCTGTGCGTTCCCTGCATTAACCGATATAAATCCTCCGGCTGCAATGATGCGGTCGAAAGCCGAACGGTCTACCACCAGGTCTTTCACCACCGGAAAGGCTAAAGCCCTCCAGGGTTCTACTACAATGGTGTCTCCATCTTTAAACGAACGCATGTGAAGCTGGCAGGTGGTGATTCCCTCTTTAGGCCCGTGAGGACGCCCATTGATAAACATGGAACACATGCCGCAGATACCTTCCCGGCAATCGTGGTCAAAGGCAATGGGTTCATCGCCCCTGGAGATCAGCTGCTCGTTGAGTACGTCGAACATCTCCAGAAAAGACATGTCTTCCGAGATATCTTTAACAGGATAGGTAACCAGATTTCCGGCTTCCTTGCCGTTCTTTTGTCTCCAGACTTTCAGTGTAAGATTCATAGTTATTTATTTGTAAGATCTTTGTGAAGGATGTACCACATCAAAATTCAACGCTTCTTTGTGAAGCTCAAAACTGCCTTCACTCTTATATTCCCAGGCAGCGACAAATGAAAAACCATCATCATCCCGTTTGGCTTCCCCTTCATCCGTCTGTGACTCTTCCCTGAAATGCCCTCCGCAGGATTCCTTCCGTTGCAATGCATCCATGCACATCAGTTCACCCAGCTCCAGAAAGTCGGCCACCCGGCCTGCCTTTTCCAGTTCGGGATTGAACTCGTTGGGACTGCCGGTAACCCGTACATCCTTCCAGAATTCCGCCCTCAGCTGACGAATCTCTTCGATGGCTTCCTTCAATCCCTTTTCGTTTCTGGCCATTCCGCACTTGTCCCACATGATCTTCCCCAGTCGCTTGTGAAAATGATCCACACTGTGCGTGCCCTTGATGGCAAATAATTTATCGATGGTATCCTGTACTTTTTTCTCGGCCGAAACAAAAGCCTCGTGATCCGTACCAATGGCCTTGACCCTGATTTCGTTGCTCAGGTATGCGCCAATGGTATATGGAATAACAAAGTATCCGTCTGCCAGTCCCTGCATGAGTGCAGAAGCACCCAGGCGGTTTGCCCCGTGATCGGAGAAGTTGGCCTCACCCAAAGCATATAATCCGGGAACGGTGGTCATCAGATTGTAGTCGACCCAAAGTCCTCCCATCGTATAGTGTACGGCGGGATAAATACGCATGGGCATTTCGTAGGGGTCTTCTCCGGTAATCTGTTTGTACATATCAAACAGGTTTCCGTATTTTTCCTTTACCACATCCATTCCGTGTTTGCGTATCTCAGCGGCTGAAGCATTGTCAATTCCCAACTTCAGGACCTGCTGTTTTCCATACCGTTCAATGGCTGCGGCAAAATCCAGGAATACTGCCATCTTGGAATTACCAACACCATACCCCGCGTCGCATCTTTCTTTGGCAGC
>Ga0207114_1071_pt1 | contig 32408 bp, 19 predicted proteins | sample Alteio_BWMinHeat_70_FD_153560 | JGI IMG/M metagenome (GOLD analysis project Ga0207114, IMG submission 153560) | Enriched cells from forest soil in Barre Woods Harvard Forest LTER site, Petersham, Massachusetts, United States -... | ecosystem: Environmental > Terrestrial > Soil > Temperate forest >... | reverse complement strand
GATCTGGTGGGCTGGGACGAAGCCGTCGTCTCGCGGATCATCGCGGAGTTTCAGCCACTGGTGAGCGCGCTCGGATTCGAATCGTTTCAAGCGATACCCGTTTCTGCCCTGCACGGCGATAACATCACCGAGCACAGCTCCGCCTCATGCTGGTACAAGGGTCCAAGTCTGTTGTGCTATCTCGAAGAGATAGACGTGATTCGTGGCGCGACGGACCTGGCGTTTCGCATGCCGGTGCAGTGGGTGAGCCGGCCGAACCAGGATTTTCGCGGATATTGCGGACGCATCGCCAGCGGACAACTGAAAGTCGGTGATCGCGTACGAATCGTGCCAGGGGGAACGGAGAGCAAAGTCCGATCCATTGTTGCGTGGAAGGAGGAGCGGCGGACGGCCCTGGCCGGAGATTCCATCACGATCTGTCTTGAGGACGAGATCGACGTAACTCGCGGAAATGTGATTGCATCAGCATCCGATCCCGCAGAGCTAAGTGACCAATTCGAAGCAAGGGTGCTGGGCCTCTCGCAACATCATCTGCTGGTAGGCCGATCGTATGTATTCAATCTTCATACGTGCCAGGCTGTAGCGACGATAACCGCGATCAAGTACCAGGTTGACGTTAAGCTCGGAACACGTCTGGCGGCACGATCTCTGGGATTGAACGATATAGGAGTCGTCAATCTATCGCTCGACCGACCTGTACCGTTTGAAGCTTACAACCGATGCAGGCGCCTCGGCAGTTTCATACTGGTGGACCGGCTCGATAACCAGACTGTCGGCGCCGGGATGATTGATTTCGCACTGCGCAGGGCTGCCAATATTCATTGGCAGGCATTAGATATCAATAAGGACGTCCGCGCCGCGCAAAAGCTGCAGAAGCCCGTGTGCCTTTGGTTCACGGGGCTTTCCGGATCGGGAAAATCAACCATCGCAAACCTCCTTGAAAAGCGCATGTTCGCAGCAGGAAGGCACACCTACATACTCGATGGCGACAACATTCGCCATGGTCTGAGTCGAGACCTTGGGTTCTCCGAGGCCGATCGGGTAGAGAATATTCGGCGCGTAACGGAAGTCTCCAGGTTGCTAGTGGATGCGGGGCTCGTGGTGATCGTCGCGTTCATCAGCCCATACCGTGCCGAGCGCGAAATTGCCCGGGCACGCTTCGAACCTCGAGAATTTCTGGAAATCTTCTTCGACACTCCGCTCGATGAATGCGAGCGACGCGATCCGAAGGGACTTTATGCCAAGGCAAGGCGCGGAGAATTGGTGAATTTTACAGGTATCGACAGTGAGTACGAATCTCCGATGGCACCCGAAGTTCGCCTCGACACCGTCGCCCACAGCGCGGAGGAGTGTGTTGATCTCATTCTGCTCGCCTTGGATCAGAGTTCGTTGCAGGTGCCGCAGGGATGAGCGGCAGCATGATCGATCTAAGAGGCCTGAACTGCTGACTTTGCAGTAAATTTGCCGCGCAGTGAGCGTGGCAGGATGACAACATCCTGCCACACTTCTGTTGAACTCCAAGCCGAAGTTAATGAATCACAGTGGTTGCTACACCGTTTGTGAAGAGTGGCAAAGCTGTCGATGAGGTTACTGAACCGAACACTTCAATGCGTCCATGACTCTCCGCAGCCACTACTGTCGGAATAGAGATGCTTTGTTCCCCGCCGGTGGCAAGGCGTCCTACGGTGACTACAACTTCATTGCCTTGCAAGGTGATGGTGTCGCCCGGGGTTCCAGCGAAGACCACGTTGTTGGGCAACAGTAGCCGTACCTGCGTTCCGTTGAGCGAATACTGCGAATTGTTTTTGAGGCGGACCGTATAGGTCAGTTCTTCCCCGGCATGAACTTTACCCGGGGCTGAGAGTGATGCCGAGATCGATAAAATGACCTCCGGCTTCGTGACGGTCCATTTGTCGAGCAGCACCGACGTGCCGGTTGCGGGAGCAGAAACGAGCTGACCCGTGGAAGGATCGATTTGCGTGTCGGGGATAGGATCGTTCAATGGCTGGCCATTGATATCCGTGCCGAAGGGAGCGGGATCGGCGGAGGTAGCTGAGGAGGTAGCCTGCAGCGGCTCGCTGATCTGGAAGAGCGTCAGCTTGTTGTGGTCCACCAGAACATCGCCGAAGGAGAAGACTTTCGCCTTGAGCTTGACGGCGATTTTTTCTCCCGTGCCAGCGTTGGGAAGGAAGTTCAGCATTTCAGGGTTGGTCAGGTTGGTGTCCAGCCACGATGCCGGGCCTTGTGGGACTGTCAGCCCCGGCTCATCGGTGAATGTTCCAGTCGCCGAATCCTCCTGATCGAGACCCACTCCGCTGCCGCGTGGCGGGGCAAAGTTGCCATCGAAGTCGCGATTGCCGCCTGCGCCTTCCACGATGTAGAGAACGCCATCGGGCACAGTCTGGGTGGCTCCGTCGAAGTTGCTGTCCACGAAGACGGCGGGCGATCCGGCCGTCGTGCTGACCGGACCGGCGGTGCGGGTTGTAGCGCGAATGGGAAGTGTGCGCTGATAGTTATGGTCGTGGCCGTTAAAGACAATGCTTACGCCGTGATCTTCGAGCAGTTTGGCGATGGCGCGCATCTGGTTGTTAACGATCGTCGCATCACCTGAGGTGAACGCGGGCTGGTGATAGACGACGATCTTCCAGAGTTGCTTGCTGGAATCGAGATCGTTGATGACCCACTGCCCCAGAGCCGTGGGATAGGCCGAGAAGACTGGCGGCGCCGCATTAAAGGCGTTTGTGCTGGGCAGATTGTCGTTGAACAGATGCGGGTTGGCGTCAAGAAAGAGAAAGTGGGCGTTGCCGTAATCGAAGGAGTAATTGCTCTGGTGATCGATCTGCGTCTTCGCGCCTTTACCGGTGTCAACCTTTGTGGAGCTGCGTAGCGCGCTGATCGCGGCTGGCGAGGTATATGTTTGTCCCTGGTAGGTAAGCGTGAAGCCAGTGGCGGCGGAAGTGGTGACGTTCCAGTCATACTGGATGTCGAAGCCCTTCGGCCCGTTCTGAGGGAAATAAAAGTCATTGAAGAAGGAGAGCGCGTCTCCGCCGCTGAGGTTACCGCTGAACGCAGGCGCTGAGTTGTCTGCCAGCAGGTTTGCCGAGACCCCCGTGCTGCCCAGATCATGGTTTCCGTCTACGGGAAAGAACAGCTTGCTGCGGATGATCGGCGCGCCAGTCTCATTTGAATCCTGATCGCTGTTGAAGACGGGGAAGAAGAAATCGCGGTAGCTGTCTTCCGATCCTTCGTTATAAACGTTGTCGCCGGTGTTGAGAATGAAGTCCGGATCGGGCCGCGAGGGCTGATTGGCTAACGGGATATTTGCGGCGTTGTAGATGAGGTGAGCAATGCGCGCCTCATAGTCCACGACGCGGGCAGGATTTGCGTTCGGATCTACGGGGAAAAAGCCTTCGTCTCCTTCGACGGCAAAGGAGTAGACAGGACCACGCTTGCGAGTGCGGAATGAAGAGGCGAAGCCGCCATGCGGCATACCGGGTCCGGTCACGCGGTATTGATACACGGTGTCATAGCGCAGGTCGTGGAGGACAGCGGTGTAGTTCGTGTGCGGTCCGTAGGCTCCGGGAATAGTTGGCAACGCGGGATCGGCCGCAAGATAGTTATCGATGACGCGGGCGCTGGCCTTGACATAACTGCTGCCGTGTTGAGCAAAACCGAAACTATGTTCTGCTGCACTGAACTCGACTTTGTAGGCGGAGGTGTTGGGTGCTGTCTCGTCTGTTTGCCATGCGATCACGATCTGATCTGAGGGACCGAACGTTCCGTTATCGCCGAGCTGAATATAGGGGGAGAATGTGACTTGCTGGCCAAAAGCGGCTTGCGCAAGCGCGACGCATACCATCATGGCCGGAATGCGCAGCCTTGATAATGTGCCAATCAGAGAGGACGGCTTCATGGGGATCTCCTTTACGCTCCAGTGACTTCGCCGGCCCGGCTGGGCATCACTGCAGATTAGGCTCGCGTCCCGCGGCACACGACGAAGACGAGCGCGAGTGTATGCCTTGCCCGGTCACACAGTTATGAATGCGGCTTCAATATTTGGGTTAAATTACCGGCTGATTTCTGGAAGCGTGTATCCCTGGAGAATTGGCAAATCTTCGAATACGTGACCGCCGTCATGGCAAATTAATCTGCCCGCAATCTCAACCGTTCAGGCTTGAATGTGCGCTTTTCATCGAAAGCGCCGGTAAGAATTCCTTGGTACGAGGGCGATGGATGCGGACTACAAGACGGCGCTTCCTGCAACAGATGAGTTGGTTGACGGCGGCGACGGCAGCTCATGGCGCTCACATCATGCAACCGGCAGCCGCCGCGCGGTTGCTCGACACCCGAGCACTCGCGCACTTTGTCGATCCGCTGCCGATCCCGGCACTTGCGAAACCGGCGGGACTGCGGCCGAGTCCGGCAAATCCCGCGCGCCAGGTGCCCTGGTATCACATCGCGATGCGGCAGTTTCAAGCGAAGGTACATCGCGACATAGTGCCGACGACATTCTGGGGGTACAACGCATCGTGCCCCGGTCCCATCATCGAGGTGCGCAGTGGTGAGCCACTCCTGGTGGAATGGGCGAACGAGTTGCCGCGTCAGCACTTCCTGCCCATCGACCACACACTGCACGGTGCGGAGGCCGATAAACCCGAAGTGCGGACGGTGGTGCACCTGCACGGCGGCAGAACGGGTCCGGAAAGTGACGGCTATCCGGAAGACTGGTTTGTGACTGGACACTCGGCAACCTGCTACTACCCGAATCAACAGGAGGCAACCGCCCTCTTTTATCACGATCACGCCATGGGCATTACTCGCCTGAACGCAGTCGCAGGTTTGACGGGCCTTTATCTGATCCGCGATGAGTTCGAAGATGGATTGAACCTGCCCAAAGGCGACTATGAAATCCCGCTCGTCATTTTCGACAGGTCTTTTCACCCTGACGGCCAGCTCTACTATCCCGTCTCCGGCAAGCCAGATGCGCCCTGGGTTTCTGAATACTACGGCAGCGCCATTCTGGTGAACGGGAAGATTTTTCCCTATCACGAAGTCGAGCCGCGCAAGTATCGGCTGCGCCTGCTCAACAGCTCGAATGGCAGCTTCTACCGGCTCACCTTTTCGGCGGACGCGTCGATGGCCTCAGAAAGTCTTGCTTTTCACCAGATCGGAAGCGAGCAGGGTTTTTTGGCCTCTCCTGCGGAGATGAACCTCCTGATCTTGGGCCCGGGCGAGCGGGCCGATCTCATCGTCGATTTCAGCAGTCACGCGGGCAAAGAAGTATTTCTACGAACCGACGTGACCGTCGTGATGCAGTTCCAAGTGTCCGCCAACAAAGTATCCGATCCATCTTCTCTGCCATCGACGCTCCGCCCTATTGCCCGCATTCCGGAAAGCGCAGCCGTTCGCACCCGCGAACTCACTCTCGGCGATTATCAGAACCGCCTGGGCCGGTCGAGCGTGATGCTGCTGAATGGCGCGCACTGGGACATGCCGGTGACAGAGAACCCGCTACTAAATTCGACCGAGATATGGTCGTTCATTAACCTTACGGACGATTCGCATCCCATCCATCTGCACATGGTCCGCTTCCAGGTACTGGACCGCAGACCTTTCGATCTTTCTGTCTATCAGTTAACGGGCAAGATCGTCTTCACCGGTCCTGCCGTTGTCCTTGCCGCAAACGAACTCGGCTGGAAAGATATCGTGCGCGTTGATCCCACAACCGTGACCCGCATCATCGTAAAGTTTGAAGGCTTCGCCGGTAGATACGTCTGGCACTGTCACATGCTGGAACACGAGGACAACGAAATGATGCGTCCGTTTGTCATTTCAGCCGAGTGATGACGTCTAATGATGGTACCGTCCTATTTCTAGATTCGGCTCTCTCGGAGTTGCGGCTGTGTCCTTTTCACGAGTGGGCGACATCCAGATGGAAGCTCTCTTTGTAGGGCTGGACAGGATAGCCTTTGGCCTTCCAGGCATTCAGGCCGCCCTTGAGAAGCTTCACTCGATTGAAGCCCAAGGCCAAAGCCCGGTGCAGGACTTCCCGGCTGCTTTCCTCGCCCGGACAGGTGCAGTACACGATGACATCCCGGTTCTTCGAGACCAATGAAGGATTTTCCGTAATTTCTCTGGGAGAAAAGCGTTGCGCGCCGGGGATGATCTCCGACTCAGTCAAAACATCGAGCGGCAGACGCACATCGTAGATCAACACATCATGCTGGGAGAGTTGAAGTTCGTGCAGTTCCTCAGCGGTAATGCAGTGCTGCTCCATCTCGCGCTGCTCGTCGCGCGCTCGCCTGCGCCACAATCCAAGGGCCGCGCATAAAAGGACAATACCACCGGCTAACAGGGTCAGAAGCATGCTTCCCTCCTCATCGAGCCGTACTATGAGATTCCCGAACCGGCTCCAAGGATTCGAACTCCTCGATGGAAGCGTTGTGTTCGAAATGAATACCGGACGGTATCCAACCCGAGGGATTGCCGTCTTTTCTTCATTCTGATAATAAAAAAGCGGGTTGGCAGCGGTTGATCCGCAAATTCCGCGAATCTGTATGCCTGCCCGGGCATCTGTCCTTCTGTATGGTGCGCAATCGACTGCTGCCTTATCTTCGGTTGTTCCTATTGGTCTGCGCGGTTGTTCGAGGGATAGCGGAGGCACAGGATGTTTCTGCGCCAGCGCCGCAGCCCGGAACAATCATCGGCACGGTGATGGACACGAACGGGGGCACGATTCCTAACGCTACAGTGGTCCTTCAAGGCATTGCGCCGAACGATCGTCGTACGGCTCAGACAAACGACGACGGCTTCTTTCAGATTACCGGGGTGACGCCAGGGACTTCGTATCGGCTCAGCGTGAGCGCCAAGGGCTTTGGAGACTGGAGCTTGCCCAGCGTCACGCTTACGCCTGGCCAGTACCTGGACGTGACCGGCATTACGCTCGCGGTGACAGATACGGTTACTGTGCGGGCTGTCGTCTCAACCGATGAGATCGCGACGCAACAGGTAGAATTAGAGACAAAGCAGCGGGCCTTCGGCGTTCTGCCCATGTTCTATGCGGTCTACGATCCCCACCCCGTGCCGCTGAGCTCGAAACTGAAGTTCAAGCTTGCCTTCCGTACGTCAATTGATCCATTTTCCTTCGGCGCAGACGCTTTCCTCGCGGGAGTCAAGCAGGCGAACGACAGCCCGCGGTATGGACAGGGTGTCGAAGGTTATGCGCAGCGTTTCGGCTCAAATTATGCGAATGGCTTTACAGACATCATGATCGGCGGGGCTGTGTTGCCCACGGTGTTGCATCAGGACCCTAGGTACTTCTACCAAGGCACCGGCTCGAAGAAATCGCGCGTGCTGCATGCGCTGTCGGGCCCGTTTATTGCCAAGGGTGACAACGGGCACTGGCAGCCGAACTACTCCAGCATGGGCGGATACCTGTCTTCGGGCGCGATTGCGAACACCTACTATCCGGACAAGGATCGAGGGACGGCGACGGTGTTCGGCGTTGCTCTTGTCGAAGCCGGGGGGACTATGGTTGCCGATGTGATCCAGGAGTTCCTGCCGCGCAAAGGGCGATGAGCGCCTTCGCGGCACAGCCTACAGGCAATACCTGGAGGATTCATGCTTCGCAGATTAGTGGATACACGGAGGGAATACTCGCTTGCCCTGGCTCGTTTCGTTGCTCTTGTTCCTCCGGCATTGGAGTTCTGCTCGACCGTTTCGCGCCCCGGCACATCATCCTGCCGTCGATTCTGATCTTCGCGCTGGCGCTTGCTTCGCTCAGCAGGCTGGGACCACATATTGGCCACTTTTGGGCAGGTTATGCGTAGGCTATCTGATCGACCGCTTTACACCGCAACGCATTCAGAGTGAATGACGGAGTCTACCTTAGCGTCTTGATCTGGTGAGTTCGATTACATCTGAAAATCTGCGAGTAAATAAGGAATAAGCGCATTGGAAACAGATTACCAATAGAGGCTGTTTGACACTCTGGAGGAGTTGTGAGAATATTCGCTCGCTACGGATTGCCTCCTTTAGGTGATATCCAACGGAGTTTGTAGGCGTGACATTTCTCGCCGTTCTTGGGTCCGAAGTTTGCACTCAAATCAGGAACTCATAATTCAGAGTTTTGACTCTGTATCAGAGAAGTACGTGGGGCCCTTCTCTATAAGAGTGTTGCTCAGTGCGTTAGTTGGGCGCTGCAATTACCAAAACCAAATACGTTGCCGACGATCTTTTTCGCATGCGCGGAGAATCAAAATGACTGAGGCACATGTTCCGGTTGATTTTCTCCATTGGACGTTAGCAACCCTTTCCATTCTTGCGCTACTCATTTTCCTTGTGCCCTTGCGCTGGCGGGCGCCGGAAGCAGGGCCAATGGCGATGTTCACGGGCGGTGTCGTCGCTCTCGTTGCATTCCGAACTCCCCTGACCACTCTAGCGGTCGCGAGTGCGAAAGGCGTGTGGGACGCCATCTTTATTCTTTATGTGATGTGGCCAGCGCTGTTGCTCTATCAGATCACCAAACAGGCGGGCGGATACGACGCCCTTCGACAAGGTATTGCGCGCTTTAGCCGTAATGAGTTGTTCATTATTTTGGCCCTTGGTTGGGTGTTTTCCTCGTTCCTCCAGGGCATAGCGGGTTTCGGCGCACCGATTGCCGTGGTCGCTCCACTGCTTCTTGCTATGGGCGTAAGGCCGGTCTATGCCGCGTCGATGTCGATCATTGCGCATGCGTGGGCGAGGTTCTTCGGTACGCTCGGCGTCGGTTGGCTGGCGACGCTGCAGGTTGCCGACGTGCACGATGTTACAAGGACTGCCTATGAAGCATCGCTTTTGCTGTTGATCTCGACATACTTAGGCGGTCTCCTTATCGTGTGGCTCTATGGCCGTTGGGCGGCCGTACGGCATGCCTGGCCGCTCGTCCTCATTCTTGGCACCATCCTGGGTTTTGGACAACTAGTGTTTGCGTTTTTTAGCCCTGAGCTCTCGACATTCTTAGCTGCCACCGTCGCACTGATCGCCCTCTATCCGTTATCGCGTTGGCGCCGTTATGGCGAACCGATAAAAGATATCCCTGACAGACCTGCCATGATGGAAAAACGTGCCGACGAGAAACAGGAAGAAGCACCTGTCATGAGTCTGTCGATGTCGTTTCTGCCCTACATCGTGCTGCCGGTTGTGACCCTTGGAATTTTGCTGATTCCGTCACTCAACGCGGCGTTGCGACAGTTCCGAGTTGGTCTGCCATTTCCTGAAGTGAACACTGGGTTCGGTGTCCATAATGCCGCAGTCGAGCGTTATGCGCCTTTCGCACCGTTAACCCATCCAGGAACGATGTTGTTGATCACGGCCATCGTCGTTTGGGTTGTGTTTAATGCAAAGGGCTACTACCGGGCCTGGGGAGCTCGGCACGGCACGGAAAGTCTTGCGCGAAGTTTAATCACTGATGCGGTGCCAGCCTCCGTGCCAGTCATTGCCTTTCTGGTATTGAGCCGGATCCTGGACCACAGCGGCCAGACATTAGTTCTCGCCGACGGCATTGCCGTAGTGTCTCCACCATTGGTCTATGCCAGCATTGCCAGCGTTATTGGTGCACTCGGCGCATTCATGACGTCGAGCAGTACGGCATCCAACGTGCTTTTCGGTGGATTGCAGAGCGATGTGGCACATCTGCATAATTTACCCGTGGAATCCATTATTGCTGCGCAGGCTGCGGGCAGCGCATACGGTAACGCCATTGGTCCCGCCAATGTCGTGCTGGGGACGAGCATCACTGGCATCAAGGGTCAGGAAGGGGCAGTACTGCGACAGGCGATGCCCTGGACCATCCTGGTTGCAGTGCTGACTGGATTGGCAACCGTTGCACTTGTTCTTCTCAATTGAGGTAGGGCGATGGACAAACTAACCGCAGAGACAATCGCGCTTGTATTGCTATTCGCTGCCTTTCCGCTGACCAGCATTGGCTCAATGGGGCATAACACATTTGTGTTGTGGCTGGGACTGTTGTGCGTTGTCCTGGGAGGAGCATTGCCCATCGTGACACGTTTCATGGATCACTCCAAAGATAAGGTCAGAGATGCCGGAGTGGAGTTCGACGACCGCGCATCTTGATCCGACAATGTCACGCCATCTTCTTGGGATTCGGCAAACCATGGGAAGTGCTTCAGGTTGTTATTACAGAAGGCATGTAAGGAGATTCCGTTATGAGTCATCCTAATGGCCCTCGCACTGGTCGCCCGTCTACCCGTGCGCCACGCGGTGTGGTATCGACACCGCACTACCTCGCTAGTCAGGCGGGAGTGAATATACTCCAGCGCGGCGGCACTGCAGTGGATGCTGCCATTGCAGCAAATGCGGTGTTATGTGTGGCCTATCCGCACATGGCCGGATTGGGCGGCGACGGCTTCTGGTTGATCGCTGATGAAAAGACCAATCGCGTCCATGGGCTGAACGCCAGTGGTCATGCGGCTCAGCTTGCAACGTTGGACTACTATCGTTCCAAAGCTGCGGATAATGAAATTCCATCGCGTGGGCCGCTGGCCATTCTGACCGTGCCGGGCGCTGTCGACGGGTGGCGTGCGGCACACGAGCGCTTTGGGGGCCTGCCCTGGAGTGAATTATTTGAAGCGGCGATTACTTATGCCCGCGACGGTGTACCGGTTAGCCGCTCTCTGCTTGATTGGATCGTGCAGGATGTGCCGATTCTGACACAGCACCCGGAGACGGCTGCCGTTTTCCTGCCTGGGGGTCAAGTCCCGCGCGAGGGGGCGCGGCTCGTCCAAACAAACCTTGCGGAGTCGTTGCAGCATATCGCCGAGCAAGGCGCGCGCGCAGGATTTTACGAGGGACAAATCGCTAAGCAAATTTCGGAGGGCATTCAATCGTTAGGCTCGCCGCTGCGGGCAAGCGATTTTGCCGGCTTCCACGCGGAGTGGGTTGACCCCATCACCACAACGTATCGAGGCTACGATGTGCATGAGTTGCCGCCAAACACTCAAGGGTTCACACCGCTCCAGATCTTGAATCTTATCGAAGGCTATGACGTGGTTGCCTGGGGCGACGGCACCGCAGACTACTACCACCATATGGCGGAGGCAGTGAAGATCGCTTTTGCCGATCGGGAAGAATGGCTGACAGATCCACGTTTCGTTGAGATTCCGGTGCAGCGGTTGATCTCGAAGGAATACTGCAATGAGCGCCGCAGGTTGATCGATCCGGAACGGGCACTGGATATTTCCCAGGTGCCTGCCGGTATTGCCTATGCGCATCCACATGAACGTCGCGTCCCTGAAGGCGATACCTGCTACTTCTGCGCAGCAGACAAGAACGGAATGGTCGTGTCGCTGATTCAATCGATTTTTCACGACTTCGGAAGCGCTGTTATCGGCGGCGACACAGGCATTATCATGCAAAATCGGGGCGCGTTCTTTTCACTGGATGAGCTTCATCCGAATCATCTGAAGCCCGGAAAGCGCACATTTCATACCTTGATCCCCGGTTTGATGACGCGCAACGGAAAGCCCTATCTTGCTTTCGGTTCGATGGGTGGCGAAGGACAACCGCAGACGCAGGCAGCGCTCACGACCCGGATCATCGATTTTGGCTATGACGTTCAACAGGCCATTGAAGCGCCTCGCTGGTTGATGGGTCGCACTTGGGGAACAAAATCGCGCAATATGTCGCTCGAAGGCCGCATCCCTGATGAGGTAGTGCGCGAACTAAAACGGCGTGGCCAGCCCGTGCAAATGGTCACCGACTGGAATGACAACATGGGGCATGCGCATGCCATCCGCGTCGATCGAGAACAAGGCTTCTATGAAGGAGGGGCTGATCCGCGCGGCGACGGCGCCGCCCTGGGATACTGACCTGCCGTCTTGACAGCGATGTTGTGGAGCAACCCCAGGACTGGTGCTTCGCCCGGGAGATACAAAGATGAGTCAACTTATGATCACATCGCTGGTTGTTGTCACGATGATGGTCTTGTTCATCTGGAATAAGTTGCCGGCGGCAATCGTAGCGGTGTTCTCGTCACTTGTCCTGTATTTCACCGGCGTCCTTAACGCACATGACACTTTGGCGGGATTCGGTGACTCATTGGTTGTATTCATTGCTGCTCTTCTGGTCATCGGTACCGGCCTGGAGGCGACGGGCGTAGGAACTTGGGCCGGCCAACTCCTCATTCGTTATGCCGGCACAAATAAAACGCGGTTGCTATTGTCGTTATTGCTCTTATCCGCGTTGTTCACCGCACTGATTGGCATGAATGGTGCAGTTGTAACGATGGTCCCGATCGCGGTCGTCATCGCAGCACGTGCGGATATTGCGCCATCACAGTTAATGATGCCGGTGTCGATAGCGTGCCTCACCGGAGCGAAGCTCACGCTGCTGGGCAGTCCCGTGAACGTCATCGCGTCAAATGCTGGCGAAATGGCTGGCGCGGGCCCTATCCGGTTCTTCGAGTGGTCTATTGTGGGCGTTCCCCTCTTCGCCGGAGCGATGGTCATCATTCTGATTTTCGGGCCTCACCTGCTGCCAAAGCGTCGGAGCGGATCTCTCCCGGTTGATCTTAGCGGACATGCGCATACGCTGGTCGAACAATACCGAATCAAAGACGGCCTGCATCATCTGCGGGTACGTGCCAGTTCACCTTATGTCGGTATGTCTAGAACGGACATCGATCTGACACCCTATCCTGGGGTAAGCATCGTCAGCGTGGCGGATGCAGATCGGGGAGAACCTACTCAGAAACCAGTGGCCGAGGGAGATCTTCTGTTGGTGCGCGGCGACGCTCAAGCGGTAGGAAAGTTGGCGGGCGATATGCATCTGGCCATCCGCGAACCGAATGCAGAGACCGGTAACATCGCGGATACGCTTTTCAATCGTTCGTCCGGTCTGGCCGAAATCGTGATCCCGCCTCGCTCGGCCCTGATAGGCCAGAGAGTATTTCCGGGAATGGCCACACACGACGGTGACCTAATCATTCTCGCTGTTCAGCGCGGCGGCTATGACATGGCGTCAAATATCACGCAACTACTCGTTGGCGACCACCTTTTGTTGCAGGGAACGTGGGAGGCATTGGATAAGCACCTATCCAATCCGCAGGTGCTAGTGGTCGACTCTCCGGAAGTGGTCCGACGCCAGGCAGTCGCCCTGAGCCGCGGCGCCTATGAAGCCATCGGCATCTTGACTGTGCTGATCGTCCTGCTCACGACAAACGTAATACCCCCAGCGATCGCGGCAGTACTCTGTGCAGGCGCCATGGTTGTGATGCGGGTTATCACGCTGCCTCAACTCTACCGCGGCGTTGATTGGAACACCTGCATCCTCATTGGGGGTTTGATCCCATTAGCTACTGCCATGACCAGCACAGGCCTGGCAGTATTGATCGGAGACCATGTCATTCAACTGGTCGGCGCCGGCGGCCCGCGAGCGGTGTCGGCTGGACTCTTCCTGGTAAGCACAGCGCTCACACAAGTTATTTCCAACACTTCCGCCGCACTGGTCATGATCCCAATTGCTATCGCTACGGCCAGTGAACTTTCCGTCTCGCCACTACCTTTACTGATTGCCGTGGCATTGGGGTCCGGTGCTGCTCACCTTACACCTATGAGTACGCCAGTGAACCTGGTGACGTATGGGCCAGGCGCATATGAGTTTAGCGACTATTGGAAACTTGGCATGATGGTCCTGGTGTGGTCTCTCTTGGTCGCTGTATTCATCGCACCCCTCTATTGGAGGTTCTGAGAGCTCGTTTTGAAAAATTCACGAGGCGTACGATCCGCAACGCGCATGTATCTGCGCGTCGCAATTCCGCCCGCCTCGCATGGACTCCACTCCCTTACGGCTGGTATCTCCACACATCGTTGAGATATCCCTGGGCTCCGGTCGAGTCGTTCCCCTGCCCGCCGAAGAGCCAGAGGTTGCCCGATGCATCGACCCAGCCCCCAGCGCCGAACCGCCCTCCCGGGCTGTTCGTGGGAGCTGCTGTGCCCAGTGTGCCGTAGATTCCAGGTTGACCAGTTTGAGTGCCAAAGGCAGGGCTGGGAGGAACTGTGTTGCTGCCGCCCATCCACGTCCATTCGCCCGTATCCCCGGCCACGTTAGGAGTGTACTTCCACAGGTCGTTGAGATAGCCCTCGGCTCCAGTCCAGTCGTAGCCCTGCCCACCGAAGAGCCATAGGTTACCCGACGCATCGACCCAGCTCACGGGGCTGAATCGTGCTCCGGGAACGTTTGTGGCGGCTGTCGTTCCCAATATGCCGTAGACTCCGGGTTGGCCGCCATTACTGCCGATGGTGTTGCTGCCGCCCATCCATGTCCAATTTCCCGCGTTCCCGTTCGCGCCCGGCGTGTACTTCCACAAGTCGTTGAGATATCCATTCGTTCCAGCCGAATCCGCGCCGAGGCCGCCGAAGAGCCAGAAATTCCCCGACGCATCGACCCAGCTCACAGCGGAAGATCGTCCTCCGGGAATATTCGTGGAGGCTGCGACTCCCAACGTGCCGTAAACTCCCGGTTTGCCGCCTTCACCGCCAGGGTAGGGGCTGGGAGGGGCTGTCGAGCTGCCGCCCATCCACGTCCAATTCCCCGCATTCCCATTCGTGCCCGGCGTGTACTTCCACAAGTCGTTGAGATATCCATTCGTTCCGGTCGAATCATAGCCATTTCCCCCGAAGAGCCAGAAATTCCCTGACGCATCAGTCCAGGTCACTGCGCCGTACCTGCCTCCCGGAATGTTCGTAGAGGCTGCCGTGCCCAGTGTGCCGTAGACTCCGGGTTGACCGCCGTAATTAGGAGCCGTGCTGCTGCCGCCCATCCACGTCCACTCGCCATTGGCACCAAGTGTGGGGTCAAACTTCCACAGATCGCTGAGAAATCCATACTCGCCGACCGAGTCGATGCCGATCCCGCCGAAGAGCCATAGCTTGCCCGACGCATCCTTCCAGCTCGTGGTTTGCTCCCGCCCTCCGGGAACGTTCGTGGGCGAAGCCGTTTCCAGTGTGCCGTAAACTCCTGGTTCGCCGTTCGGAATCCCATAGCCTAGACCTGGAGGAGATATGGTGCTGCCGCTCATCCATGTCCACTCGCCACCGGTACCCAGTGTGGGGTCAAACTTCCACAGGTCGTTGAGCTGGCCACCCGTTCCAGCCGAATCGTGGCCGTACCCGCCGAAGAGCCAGACATTGCCCGAAGCATCGCTCCAGGTAGTGGATTGCTCGCGTCCTCCGGGAACGGTGGTCGGGCCTGGAGTGCCGAGCGTGCCGTAGACTCCGGCTTGGCCGTCGTTCAAGCCAACGGCGCTGCTGCCCCCCATCCACGTCCACTCCCCGACGCAGACAACACTCACATTGTTGACATTGGCGGTGGCAGTGCCACTGCCGTTGGTCACCGTGCAGCCCTCCCCGGTCGGCTGGGTGAGCACCGTGATGCTGTATGCTCCGCCGCTGACAACCAGAGTGGCGAAGGTGAAGTTGGTGGCGTTTGCGCTCACCGTCAAATTGTCCCCACCATTATCCTGCAAGACCAGTCCCGTGCCCGCGAGTCCGGTTACCGTGCCGCTAATGGTGTACAGCTGAGTGCAGGTGACATTCGCATTCGTGACATTGGCGGTGGCAGTTCCGCTGTCGTTGGCCACTGTGCAGTTCTCGCCGGCGGGTTGCGTAAGCACCGTGACCTTGTATGCGCCCCCGCTGACGACCGGAGTGGGGAAGGTGAAGCTGGTGGCGTTTGCGCTCACCGTCAGGTCGTCGCCGCCATTATCCTCCAGGACCAGTCCCGTGCCGATGAACCCGGTTATTGTGCCGCCAATGGTGTATTGCGGAGTGCAGGCAACACTCACATTGGTGACGTTGGCGGTGGCCATGCCGTTGCCGTTGGTCACCGTACAGCTCTCGCCGGCGGGTTGCGTAAGCACCGTCACACTATATGCGCCGTTGCTGAGAACCGGAGCATTGAAGGTAAAGCTCGTGGCGCTTGCGCTCACCGTCACATTGTTGCCGCCATCATCCTGTAAGACCAGCCCTGTACCAGTGAGCCCCGTAACCGTGCCGCCGATGGTGTAGGTGGTGGCCGCGGGCGGCGGCGGAGTCGGTTTGCTCCCCCCGCCGCAACCGATCACTGGTATCAATGCAATGGCCAATAGGGTGGAGATACCGACCTTTATCCCGCTTCTCATCTCGCTTAGACCTTTCACAAATGAAATAGATTTCCGACGGTTGCAAGAGGGCAGTGGGCATTCCGTCATTGTCTTGTTCAACGCAAGATCAACCTGAAGGATCCCAGACAGGGCCCCCGAAAACGGGACCCCGCCGAAGCTGTCCACCACACAGCACTTGCTTTCTTACTCCACAGTCACCTGAATCTGTGTCGTGGTGCTGATCGAACCACTCGCGGCGGTGACTGTAACCGTGTATTGGCCGGCCGGGGTGCCCGGAGAGCTGCTGCCAGTCGTAGTACTGCCACTGGAACTTGCCTGTCCGCCGCCACCGCAGCCTATAACGCTCAAGGAGCTTGCGATCAGAACAAGCAATCCCAAAGCAGTCCAGAGCCGTCGTCGCGGAACCATAAACGCCAGCAGGCAGCCCAGAGCAATCCCGCCGATCCGCTCACTGAGCAGCCGTTTTTCTCTGGAAGCGAGCGCAGTCGAGGAGCCGACAGTGTTCACCGTCAGCGTCGCGTTCACCACTGAGGTTCCCGTGACCGAGGCTGTTGCAGGCACGGCGCAGGTAGGAGCAACACTGGAGGGTGCACCTTCGGAGACGGCGCAGCTCAGCTGAACCGTACCCGTAAAGCCACCCGCCGGGCGGATCGTCAGCGTGTCGGTTACAGACTCGCCGGCAGCTGCGACCGACATTGTGCTGTTGGCCGCCGACAGTCCGAAGGTGGGCGATGCGGGTAGGAGCTGGATGGTGAGCGGAACGGTCAGTGTCTGTTGGATGACACCGGAAACCGCTGTAACAGCGACGCTGTAGGATCCCGGCGGTGTAGTGCTGTCACTGGTCACCTGGAGGGTGGCGGTCGCCGTGCTCGATCCAAACACGACGCTGCCCGGCAGGGTGCAGGCAGGCGCCTTGCCGGAAGTTGGCACGGGCGCAACGGTACAGCTGAGCACAACGGTTCCTGTGAAGGCTTGGGTTGGAGATATGGAGAGAGTGTCCGTTGCCGCCTGCCCGGGCGCGGCGATCGAAAGTGAGCTGACACCGGCCGCGAGTGTGAAGCCAGGGCCTGCGGTCACTTGCAGTGGTATCTGCACGGACTGGCTCTGCTGACCATTCGTTCCGGTGACCGTGATGGTATAGTTGCCGGCCGGTGTGTCGGCATACGAGGCGACGTTAACAACCGAACTCGCGGTAAAGTTTCCGTATACAGTGGCAGCCGCTGCCTGGCAGATGGGCGTATGCCCCGTCGGGGCAGCGCTTACAGTGCAGGCCATGTTTACCTGCCCGGTAAAACCGTTCGACGGCATAATCGAGATGGTAGTCGAACTCTGCTGCGATGCCTCGACGACCAGCGGTTGGGTGGGTCCGCTCAGGCTATAGCTGCCCGCCACGCCGGCGAGAGTTACGCTGATGCTGGCGTTTGTAGCCTGATAGTTCGTGTCGCCACCATAGCTGACGCTGATCGTATTGGAGCCCGCTGCCATATCCGAAGCCGGAATCGTAAAGGTGAAAGCAGTCGCGTCACCCCCGTTCAACTGTCCTTGGGAACCACTGAGTGGAGGATAGGTGTGACCATTGACGACCGCCGAAACATTCCCGCTGGGGTAAAGCGCAATGCTTTTGGTCTGCAGAATTGCCGTCAAAAACAGCTGTCCGACCGGATTCACGGCGGTTGCGCTGGGCTGCAGTGTGAAAGAGGTAGGTGCCTTGGTGATCGTCAGCGTCTGGGCCGTGCTGGTGCTCGGTGCAAAGCTCGCGTCCCCAGGGTAGCTCGCCTGGTAGGTGTAGCTTCCCGGCGGGAACGAGCTGGCTGAGATCTGCGCGACTCCCAGGCTGTTGATCGCAGCTGACTGCGTTGTCCCGTTGGAGGTGAAGGTCACGCTGCCGGTAGCGATGCCGTCGGTGATCAGGGTTCCGGTCCAGTCGACCGTCGAGCTGTTGCCAAATGGCTGAGCGCTGATGAAAGAGTCGACGCCGTATGGGAGGGTGCTGACTCCCTCACTTACAACACCGGCGGTCGGGTCATACGCACCAAAAGAGAGCGTGGTCGTGCTGGACTCAGGACTGATGGTGACGCTGATGCTGTTCGAGGATTGGCTGCCGGTATGGCTGGTGTCGCCTGCATAGTATGCATAGACCGTATATGTGCCGCCGGGCAGGTCGTTGGTGGTTAAATTGCCGGTGCCATCGCTGCCCAGCGCTCCAAAGTCTGAATAACTCGCGGCGGTCGCGGTGTTCGTGGAGAGTAGGCTGAACTGCCCCGTTGCGTCGCTGGGTGTCACCGTCGTCGCGAAGGAAAGCGGCGTACCGTGCACCACGCTGATAGCCGCAGTCGAGAGCGATCCGGTCGAAGTACCGGCTGCGAGGGTATTGCTTGTGCTGACAAAGTTGGTCGCCGTCCACAGGCTTATGAGCTGCGAAAGATCGATGCTGCCGAGACCTGAGGCCATGTCATAGCTTGGGGTTGCATTGTAGCCCTCGAGGAAATTGCCGGTGTCGCAGTCCTGCGAACCACTCGCGCAGTAGACCGAATTGTTGCCGATCGCAATATCGTGAAAGGATCGCTGATACTTGCCTGGGCTGCTTGGATTGGGATTGTAGTCCTGCGCCAGGTTATAAAGAACCGCATCGGCCTGTCCCAGGCGAGCACCACCCTGCGACTGCGAGATCATGGCAAGCATACCGGCAAAAGCAGGAGCCGCCGCCGAGGTTCCACCGATCACCCCGACACTCTGATCGTTGATGAGGTGGCCATTGGAGTCTACCTGGCAGTCGGTATAGACGCCGCCGGCCTCGTCTGTGGTCGAGTCGGAACAGAAGACCCACCCAGCGCCATAGAATCCATTACCAGAAAGCAGGGCCACATCCGGGATCGAGCGAACCGGATTTATCGCCTGGAAACCTGTCTGGAATGCCGGCTGGAGATAGCCGGTCAGGCTCTGCGAGCAGCCGCCGTCGCCATCGATCGATCCCGGGCAGACGGCTTGACTGCTGAGTCCGCCGCCGCCGCCGATGATATCTGTCTCCCCGACGTCATTGTAAGCGGGCGAGTTCTCGGTAAAGCTGGCCCCTACCACCGTCGAGGAGTCGTTCCAGGGGTTCTCAGGGATATAGCCGAGCGCGGTCGCGTAGTAGGGATAACTCCCCGAGGTTGCGGTATTGACGTAAGTACTGAAGTCGTTGGCGAGCGAGTAAAAATCTGTACCGCCCACTGCAATGTTGTAAGGGGTTGAGGCGAGTCCACTGACGGAAAGCCCGCGCGTGGCCTGGACTGGAGTCACCGAGGTGTCTCCGTCGCACGAGGCTGAGCCGGAGTCGCCGGTGGATACTGTTACGGTGATTCCCTGTGCCGCTGCCTGCTGCCACAGCTCGGACCAGGCAAGGTTGCCGCCGGCTCCCAGATCCTGCTCGCACTCCCCGTAGCTTGCGCTCAGGATGTTGATCTTATTGTCTTCAAGCGCGCGAAGACCAGCCAGGATGAGGCCATCGGACAGGTCGCTCGAAGCAGCATAGTAGTAATTGATCCCTGCACCCGGGGCAAGACCGCCTGCGATTTCGACGTCGAGGAGAGACTCGACACCGTCGTTTCCAGCCAGGACGCCCGGATCCGGGCCTCCGTCAAGAATCTGCTGCGGCAGGTTGCTGGCCGCGCTTGCAGGTAGAAAGGCTGTGCGGAAGTTTTGCACATCGGCCATCGTGAGTGCCGAGTAGCCCAGAATACCGATCGTCACCCCTGTTCCGTCGAACGTTTGCGTCGCCGCAGGGTTGAAGGTCTGGTTGGGAGTGTCGTAGATAATCGCCGCATCAGCCGGGGTGACATAGAAGTTGTAACCATACGGGGTGTTGGCAGTAATGGCTGGCTGCAGATGGCCCGAGGAAGCATCGTAACGAGCAGACTTGCCAAGCACATGCATGGGCTTGGGGTGGAAGTCGTTCATGGGTGAAACGCCTGCGATGACCGGGGCGAGCGCGGTCGGGATTTCAGGGTCTGCGACGTTGGCGAAATGCGTTTGCTGGCCAACAGCGTAGCTGTGGATGCTTGTGTGAAAGGCACTCGCAAGCGATCCCGCGGTGCCGGAGAACAGAATGGCATTGCGCGCCGCCGAGACCCGATCCACCTTGAGCCCGTTCGTTTCCAGCCACTGCTGCACGGCCGCCAGATCGTGGTCCGAGATTCCATAGGCCGCGCCATAACTCGCTGGCGTCATCCAGTGGCGATAACTTGCCGAGCCAGGGTTCTGTGCTTGGCTGAGGAATTGGCTGAGCTCAGCCTGCTGCTCGGCGCTTCGGCGGAGCCACAACACCATACGCCCGGTGGACATGGGAGCCGGCACCTCGCCGAGATCCACTGCCGAGCGATCCATCCGACGCGTCTGCCCCTTTAATGGAGTGCGCTTATCGGTCACAGGCCCGCGTATGCGATCGAGCGGGGCTAAAGCCGCAGGAACCGTTTGGGAAGACGGAGCGCTGGATTGCGCCAGGGCAGAAACAGCAAAAAGCGTCATCCCTAGGCAAAGACGAAGGAACCGCACATTAAGTGGAGTAAGTTTCACGTTGTTGATCCTTGGCAGAGATTAAGTAGTCAGCGGTGCATGGACATGGGAGCGGGCACCTTGAAGCGGTGTAGATCGAGGCTTTACGTACAGGAGCTACAGGAACCGAGCGCGCGTCTGCTGGAGGAACCAGCACGAACGGTTATCCCTGCGGCCGGACTAAGCCCTGACCATGCGTTCCACGGCCGCTCAGGCAGATGCGAAGAAAGCATGCTGTCCTCGGCGCCGATGGCTTGCTCCTGGCGCGAAACGCTCCGCACAGACGCCTCTACGGCCCCCGGGCTGAGCAGGGGAAAAATGGAGGATTTTGAATATTTCACTTCGGGTCTCCGTGGAAAGACTGCAAAGCTGTAAAAAAGCCCAAGCGCAACTCATTTTGATCGGCTGAGCAATGGGGGATGAGCAATAGCGAAAATACTGTAACGGCCCCACCCACCAAAATCGCGGGAGGGAAAAGTGGGCTGGACATTATGAGCTTGTGCCCGGTGACGAATAGCAGAACTGAAGCCAGAAAAACGTTTTGTTGCAATAAAGTCAACACAACTTATGCTTAAGGAATTCTTAACCATTAACCGATTTTATTTCTACTACTTACAAGCGATGACTCCATTCTGGGGAGAGCGCATCAGATCTCCAATCTACAGAGGCAGAAGTGGGAATTCGCATTTTGATATTCTAAAAACGCTATTTCGTCTGAAAGGCTCCAATCCGCATGCGATGGCTATCGGTTCGGCCGATTTGAGGTATGGACCCGAAAGGGCTTGTTGCTGCGCGACGAAAAGCGGATAAAAATCGAGGAGCTACCCTTCCAGCTTCTACTTGTCTTGCTCGAGTCTCCGGGCGAGGTGGTCTCCAAAGAAACATTGCTCAATCGGCTATGGGGCGACAGGATTTTCGGGGAACTGGACAACGGTCTCCACGTCGCCGCCGCCAAATTGCGCGAAGCGCTAGGAGAAAAAGCGGGCGCGGCGCAACATATCGAGACCATAAGGCGGCGCGGCTACAGATTAAACGGCAGAGTCGAATGCATTTTCAACTCTGCCTCAATGGCCACCAGCGATGCTGTCGCACCCGGCAGCGCCACGCCGGACGGCTCGGAGTTCCCCAATCTGCAGGAGCCGGAAAGCCTTAGCCGGCGTTATATCTGGGCCGCCACGCTCTCTCTTTTCATCTTGTTCGTGGTCGCAGCCGGGGCACTTTCGTTTTATCAACACCGGCGCAGACCGCTGGCCGGCACTTTGGACGGGGTCGTGCTGGGCGGCTTCGCCAACGATTCCGGCGATGACTCGTACAACGGGCTAGGCCATGCCTTCCGAGTCAAACTGGAGGAATCGCCCTACCTTAATCTGATACCCGAACAGAACTTCCTTAGGCTGGTTCCTGAGCCAGCCTCTGCACCGCTCCGGCAGCTGCTGAAGAGCTGTACCTCCCTTGGCAGCAAGGTATTGATCACCGGGGCCATCATGGCCCGGCCACCAGGATACGAGGTAACAACGACCGCGCGGAGTTGCACAAACGGCAACTTGCTGACCAGCCATTCAGCCAAAGCTGAGAGCCGCGAGACCGTGCTTGCGGCCCTTGACCAGGCGACTAATCAATTGCGTAAGAGCCTCGGTGAATCGGGCGCTTCCCTGCAGCGGTTCAACGTGCCACTTGCTCAGGCCACTACCTCGTCGCTGGCGGCGCTCAGGGCCTTCACACTCGGTGAGGAGAAGCGGGACAATGGCCAGGAGTTTGAGGCCATACAGGATTACAAACTGGCGGTCGACCTCGACCCTCAGTTTGCATTAGCCTACGCACGCCTCGGCACTATTTACTCCAATGCCGCCGAGCTCACTCAGAGCGCCGATTACTTCAAAAAAGCGTTCGAGCTGCGGGAACACACCACCGACCGGGAACGGCTCTATATCGCGGCGCACTACTACTCGATTTCAGGACAGAGCCAGCGAACGATCGAGGCCTACGAGCTGTGGCGCTCGCTCTATCCCCGCGACTCCTCGCCGTACAACAATCTCGCGATTGAATATCTCGACCTCGGCGAACCGGAAAAAGCCGCGAGCGTCGCGCACACAGCTGTGCAGCTCGATCAAGCGTCCTCACTGTCCCAGGCGGTACTCGCACGCGTGTACCTCGAGACCGGCCAACAGGCGCAACTGCACACCCTCTGCAGCAATCCGCAGGGCCGGAAAGGCGACAGCGCCATGCTCCATGCATCCTGTTTCCTGCTCGCATTTCTGCAGAACGATGACGTCGCGATGCAAGAAGAGATCCAATGGTCGCGCGGGAATGCGGCGGAGAGCGAGCTGCTGGATGACGTGGCATGGGTCTCGATGTATCAAGGAAAGCTCAAGGCAGGAAGAAAGTTATTCACTCAGGCCCGCCGGGTGGCCCTGGCCCAGGGATTCTCCGAGCTGGCGGCAACGGTCGATGTGGACGAAGCCACTCTGGAAGTTGACTTCGGCTATCCGCGCGAGGCGCATACGCTGGCTCTCGACGCGCTGCGGCTCGCGCCTAACAATGTCAACATCCAGGCCTCCGCGGCCCTGGCGCTGAGTCGTAGCGGCGACACCGCGCTCGCAGAGTCAGAGGTGGCAAAGGCCGCCGTACAAGCTCCGCTCGACACGATTCTCAATGATGCCGCGCTGCCATCGGTACAGGCCGCGATCCAGCTACAAAAGCACGATCCTCAAGCGGCAATCCAGGCACTCGAACCAGCCCGGCCTTATGACGAATGCAGCGCCCTGGGTCTGGCTCCGGCCTACTATCGCGGCCTTGCGTATCAGGATGCCGGACACCCTGACAAAGCAGCGACCGAATTCCGCCGTGTCCTCGAACATCGCGCGCTGGTGCCGGACTCACCCTATATCCCGCTGGCTGCACTGCAGCTAGGCAGGGCACTTCGTCAATTGGGCGATTCCGCTGGCGCGGCCAAAGCCGAACGCCAAGTCGAGCAGGCCTGGCAGCACGCAGACCCGGATTTCCTGCCTCTACGCCAGCGTCAACGCGACAGACCCTAATTAGAGGGATCACCCAGCATCACGCTCGAACTGTCGGACACACTCAATGAGCATCGTAGCCGTACAAGACTCTCCCATCTCGGTATTGAACATTGCGTGGTATAGGTGGGGTTCCGACCATTTCAGCTCGAGATACTGCCGGACGAACTCATCTTTAGTGTGCAGGGATCTTTGATCAGGTTGTTGTCCATCGTTTTTGACCTCTACTGAGAGAGGTGGGCTCATAAACGAGCGCAGCCCTCTACATAGAGGCGAGAAAAGGTGATGCGACTACTAATCGGCTGAAGAGGATTTTTTTTATGAACAACTGAAACGCGTGAATGTACTCATGGCGGCGCCAGGCCACCTTGAGCTGATTGTTTCCTGGTAGAAGGAATACTGCCGGCGTGCAGGCTCCTGCTCCATTCGGCTGCTTTCTTTGGCTTGCCCCAAGCCCGATACAGTTCGGCAATCCAGTCGCGGGCCAGATCCAGGTAGTACCAGGAAGGAACTGCAATCCGGCTTTTTCTCGCTGTCATCCCTTCATAGCCTTCGAGCAGCAACGGTTCAGCTTCGGCATACTTCTTCTGCCCAGTCAGGCTGGCACCCAGCAGACTCTCAGCGCGGAATCGTTGCCAGTTATCCGGCTGTGCTTTTTGATCTGACTTCAAGGCTTCACGCGAGAGTGGCTCAGCCTTGTCAAATTTACCCTGTGATAAGGTGGCCAACGCCAAATCTGCCTCTGATGACATCGTATGCGGGTCTTCCGACCCCAACGCATGCCGCTCCCCTGCCAAGGCCTGCGCTGCATAAATCTCTGCCTGAGCGTATTTGCCTTCTCGTTGGTACATTGAGGCGACTCCCGAAAGCGTGACAAGCAAGTCAGGATGTTCCGGACCCAGCACGCGGCGCTCGATCTCCAGCGTCTGGACAAATAGCGGCTCGGCCCGCGTATATTCGCCCTGGGCAGCGTAAGAGTTGGCCAGAGTGTCCATGGATTTCAGTGTGTAGTGGTGCTCAGGACCCAACACTCGGCGCCGGATCTCTAGTGTCTGGCTAAACAGCGTCTCCGCCTGCGCGTACTTGCCCTCATCAATCACTGCCGTGCCAATTTCAATCTTTCGCGTTTTAGCACCGACTGCCGCGAGCAGCGGGAATGGTGATGCCAGTTGTCGGGCGAAGTGATGGACACGGAAGTAGGCTCCGTCCATCCCCAGGCGCTCGGCCTCCACAGCGAGGTCGATGGATTGCAGAAGCGTGTCAGCTGCCGACTGCGTTTGTGACTGCGGCGAAGCCGTCCAATGGCCGAACGAGAGAAAGGCAATTTTCTTCATGCAGGTAAGTCCAACGTTTCGCTTCGGTTGTTCGTTCAGGAGGGTTCAGCACGACGGCTTCTGATCTGTGCCAGCACATCGACCAAGATTTTGAGATCGGTGGACTTTACACCTTCAAACAGTCGATGAGTCTGTTCGTAAACTGGACCCTCGATGATCGCGAGCAGCTTCTTGCCTGAATCGGTGATGAAGGTCGACACCTGCCTCCGATCATCCTCAGCCCTCTCTCGAGTGATCCAACCGGACTTCTCCATGCGGTCCAACAAGCGAGACATATCAGGCGCCGCTGCTACCATGCGTGCAGAGATCTCGTTCCTGCAAAGACCCTCCGTCCCAGCTCCCCGCAGTATGCGAAGAACGTTGTACTGCTGCTGGGTGATGTCGAATTGGCGCAGCAATTTGTCGGCAGTGTTCGACAGCTCTGAGGCTGTTCGTAGGATGCTCAGGAATGCTTCCTGCTGCAAAGAGACAAAAGGCCGATTCTGCTTCAGCGTTACGGCCAAAGGAGATTTGCTGGTAGTCGCCATAAGTCACTCTTTCAGAGCCACACCCAAAGTTGACGGTTTCGCGCACAGGCGAGTGAGGCTGCCGACGGGTTGCGACACCGAACCGAAGTCAAAGCAGTCTCACTCGAATCGAGCACAAGCAGAAGTGTGACCTTACCCTTAGTAGCCGATGGACAACTGGCCACGCTCATGAGCCGGTGTCTCGATCTCATCTACCAAGGCGACGGCGTAGTCCTCAAAGGAGATGCGGCTGTCCCCCTTCTCATTGGCAATCAGATTGGTGGTGCCCAGGCGGAACTTGCCCGTTCGCTCGCCTGCCTCGAAGTAACCGGCGGGGCTGAAGTAGGTCCAGTTGATGTCGGACGCTTTGAGAATGCCGAGAGCCTTTTCGTGTGACTTAGCTATGGGGAGGTATGCTTCGGGTAAATAACCCGAGGCAATAAGTGTGACGCCGGGCGCGACCTCAAGCAGTCCGGCACCTCCGACGACGATCAAGCGCGCCGTGCCAGCTTTCTTCACTGCGGCGATCTGCCGCTCGGTGACGCCGAGCAGTGCTTCGGTATTTTCTTGAGGGGGAGCGTAGGCGCTGACCACAACATCCGCACCGGCGATGATGGAGGCGATCGCCTCTATGCTGCTTAAGTCGTCCTTGACGGCCTTTACAGTCGAGGGGATCTTCGAGGTATCACGGGCGACCGCCGTAACCTGATGTCCGCGATTGGTGAGTTCCTTCAAAATACGTTGGCCTGAGTTCCCAGTGGCTCCATAGAGTACGACGTTCATTTTGATTCTCCTTTGTGCTCCCGGGTTTCCGGGCAAGCATTGAGTGTTACAACACGTATATGAGGGTTGCAACTCGTATCCCGATTCAAAAAAAGCAATTCTGGGGATTCTGAGTGTTTTCTTGCTGGACGACAACGTTGGCCATGACTTTTGCTGCTACCTGGGGAGATGAGGCCCGACTAGGGCGTCATCTTCGCCAAGCTGACGTTCAATCGCGGCGCGCGCTGTTAGTAACAGTTGAAAAGAGAGGGTCAGTTGTCCGAAATGCCGACCTCTCCATGAGAAAGGAATCGACGGGGCCGCGGCGGCGCACACTGTCACTTATGCCAGTTTGCTACAGGGACACATCAGGATACTTTTAAGCAGCTGTTTGTTGACCACATGTCCAGAGATTGAATCGACTCACTGTTGTAAGAAGCTGTGTGCGGGTCGGGTTCCTCAGGAGCGCGTCAACTGGGAGTGTGCCAATGCAGACCACGAACAAGTCTCACCTGTATGGACCCTACACTACAGATTTGAAGAAACGTGAGCCAGCACCTTCATTGGCAGGAGACACGCTCTGGAGCTTAGTCGCTGTCGGGATATTTCTGTTCGTCGCGCTTGATGGGTGCGCAAAAGAGCCGGAACGCGCACATCCAGGTCCTCCTGATGTCCAGGTGGCTAGTGTCATCCAGCAGAACGTTCCCGTTTACGGCGAGTGGGTCGCTCAACTCAACGGTCCAGTGAATGCCGAGATCACTCCAAAGGTGCAGGGCTACCTGCTCCAGCAGAATTATCAGAACGGCTTCTTTGTCAAGAAAGGCGAGCTTTTGTTTACGCTCGACCCTCGCCAATACGAGGCTGGGGTAGAGGAAGCCAAGGCGCAAGTTGGTACTGCCGAAGCCAATCTCGCCAAGGCAAACAACGATGTGGCCCGCGATACTCCGTTGGCGGCCCAAAAGGCGATCGCCCAGCGCGACCTCGACACCGATTTAACCACCCAGGAAGCGATGAAGTCGCAATTGCAAGCAGCGAAGGCCAGCCTTGCGAACGCGCAGCTGAATCTCACCTGGACGAAAGTCTACTCACCCATAGACGGCATCGCCGGTGTATCCAATTCCCAGATTGGCGACCTAGTGGGCAGCACAACGAAAATGGCGACCGTCTCGCAGATAAATCCAATCTGGGCCTATTTCAACGTGAGTGAGAGTCTCTTTTTGAAATTTGCGCCAGAAGTTACGGCATTCATTTCGGGGAAGCTAACTAGGGAATCGCGACCCCAGAAGCCGGTCGAGTTGATTCAGGCGGATGACGAGCCTTATCCAGCAAAGGGAAGAATCATTTACGTGAACAGGCAAATTGGCACGGGAACCGGAACGATACAAATGGCCGCCGAATTTCCGAATCCGCAGGCTGTTCTTCGTCCGGGTGGCTACGGTCGCGTGCGAATCAAAGTGGCCGATAACGAGAACGCTCTGCTGGTTCCGCAGACCGCCGTCATCGAGGTGCAATCGGCGCACATGATTATTGTGCTTACGCCAGAGAACAAGGCAATGTTTCGACCGGTCAAGGTGGGCGATCGGGTCGGACCAAATTGGATCATCACCGAAGGATTGAAGCCGGGCGACCAGGTTGTGGTTGAAGGCATTGAGAGGTTACAGATGGCCGCCGCGGCGGAGCCCCAGTTGGCAAAAGAAGGCATTCCTGTGAATCCGAAGCCCTATGTGCCAGCCTCGGCTGTTGGCGGAGGCAACTGACCATGTCGAAATTCTTCATCAATCGACCGATCGTCGCGATGGTTATCGCAATCTTGATGGTGCTGGTCGGCGTGATCGCGACTGTCGAGCTCCCCATATCACAGTTCCCCGACATCGCTGACCCGATGATTCAGGTGAAGGCTACCTATCCCGGCGCGGACGCCCAGACGATTGCCGAGTCGGTGGCGACACCCATCGAGCAGCAGATGTCGGGCGTCAGCGGCATGAATTACATGTATTCGCTGAGCGCCAGCTCTGGCGGCGGAATGAGCCTTTATGTCGATTACCAGTTGGGAACCGATGTCAACACTGATCAGATTCTGGCCCAGATGCGGAGTGGGCAGGCCAACTCGCAACTGCCGACCGAGGTGACTCAGCAGGGTGTGATCGTTCAACCGGGGACGACCGCGCCATTCATGCTGCTCAATCTCTACTCGTCCAACGGTACGTACGACAGCATTTTCCTGGCCAACTACGCCACCATCAATCTGCAGTATGCGCTGACTCGCATTGCGGGGGTTGGCCAAGTCCAGATCTTCGGCGCCGGTCCTTATGCCATGCGCATCTGGGTGAACCCTAATCGGCTGGCGAGTCTGGGTGTAACCGTGAGCGACATCTCAAACGCAGTGAAGGCGCAAAACAAGGTCAATCCGGCAGGCCAGATTGGAGGCGAGCCTGTCCCTCAGGGTCAGCAATTCACCTATAACGTACGAGCTCCTGGTCGCTTACCGACTGCGGAGGAGTTTGGTGAGATTGTGGTTCGTGCTCAGCCCGACGGGTCAATTCTGCGCCTTAAAGACGTGGCACGAGTAGAACTCGGATCCCAATATTATTCATTTCTCGCGCGGATGGGCATAGGAGGAGAAGGTAAGCCTTCGCAGCCGGCAGCACTGGTTGCGCTTTACCTGACTCCCGGCAGCAACGCGCTGCAGACGCGGAACTCTGTCCTGAAAATGATGAACGAGGCGAGCCGCCGGTTTCCGGAAGGCCTGGATTACACAGTAGCACTCGATACGACACTCGCTGTGAGTGCCGGCATCCACGAAATTTACAAGACGCTCGTCGAAGCACTGCTTCTGGTCATCCTTGTCGTGTACATCTTCCTCCAGGGGTGGAGAGCAACGCTGATTCCGCTGCTTGCCGTTCCCGTCTCTCTGATCGGTACATTCATGGTCTTCCCGCTGCTCGGGTTTTCCATCAACACATTGTCGCTTTTCGGACTTGTCCTGGCGATTGGGCTGGTTGTGGATGATGCGATCGTCGTGGTGGAGGCGGTGGAACACCACATTGAGCATGGATTGACGCCCCATGATGCCGCCATCAAAGCGATGGAAGAGGTTTCGGGTCCAGTCATTGCTATCGGACTTATTTTGTCCGCAGTGTTTATTCCCACTGCGTTCGTTCCCGGTATTACAGGGCAGCTTTATAAGCAATTCGCAGTCACGATCGCGATTTCAGTACTCTTCTCTGCGTTCAATGCCCTCACACTCAGTCCCGCGCTTTCCGCCTTGCTGCTGCGACCAAAAAAGGAGGCTCGAGGACCGCTTGGCGCTTTCTTCCGCTGGTTTAATAAAGCCTTTGGACGTGCTACTGACGGGTACGTCAACGTGTGCAGGCACCTGATCCACAAGTCCGTCCTGGCTTTTCTCCTGCTTGGAGTGCTCATATTTGGCGCCGGTTTCTTCGGCAAGAAGATTCCGCAGAGCTTCCTTCCGGATGAGGACCAGGGATACCTGTTTGGCGGCCTGCAATTGTTCAATGCGGCTTCTCTCCAGCGTTCATCTGAGGCTGCGCGAGAAGTCGAAAAGATCATCATGGACACCCCCGGCGTGCAGTACGTGAGCACTGTCGTCGGATACAGCCTTTTGAGCGGGGTCAACGCCACATATAGCTCCTTCTTCTTCATCTCGTTGAAGCCGTGGGAAGAGCGCAAGACACCCGAGACGAGTTACGAAGGGATTAAGCGTCACCTACAAGCAGCGCTCTCAAGAGATCCGTCGGGAATTGCCTTCTCGTTTCCGCCACCAGCGATCCCGGGCGTAGGTACCTCGGGAGGCGCGACTTTCATTCTGGAAGATAGGTCTGGCGGCAACATTGAGCTCCTCGCAAAAAATGCGCGGATATTTTGGGAGGAGGCACGTAAGCGTCCGGAACTGGCGGGAGTTTTGACGACGGCCCTGCTCAACGTTCCTCAGGTTGGAGTCAAAGTGGACAACGCCAAAGCGATGACGCAACAGATCCAATTGAACGATCTGTACCAGACGGTCCAAACGTTCATGGGCGGTTCACTGGTTAACTTCTTCAACCGCTTTGGCCTGCAATGGCAAGTCTATGTTCAGGCTGATGGCGACTTCCGGACCAGCGCAGAGAACCTCGGAAAGTTCTACGTGAGGAATGCATCAGGCGATATGGTGCCTCTGAGTACTCTGACCTCAACATACCCGCGCCTTGGCCCTGAATTTCTCATGCGCTACAACCTGTTCAACTGTGTGCAGATCAATGCTTCGGCCGCGCCAGGCTATAGTTCCGGACAGGTGATGGCAGGCGTTTAGGGAGCCGCTGGCAGGGTGAGTGGAATGTTGCGCCACGCCCGCCGTCGTTGGCCCAGATCCGGCCACCATGCGATTCGACGATCGACTTGCTGATTGCCCAGGCTACCATCGCGAGCTTATTGTTGCCAGCCGCCGCCCAGTGCATTATAAAGCTGCACCAGGGCCAACCGCTCACCGAGCTTCGCCTGCGCGAGAGCGATTTGAGCATTGAAGTAGCGTGTGTCACTGTCCAGAACTTCAAGGTAGCTTGTGACGCCTCCGCTATATTGAAGATTCGCCAGCCGAACAGCGTCTTGTGCCGCCCCAGTAAGCAATTCCTGTTGCGCGCGGTACTCCTGATCTTTCCTGTACCCGACCAGCGAGTCTGAAACCTCCCGAAACGCTTGCTGAATAGATTGCTGATAGAAGAGTACGGCTTCCTGCTGTTGCGCCTCAGTCAACTTCACATTGGAACGGATCTTTCCCGCGGTAAAGATAGGCTGTGCCAACTGGGCGCCAAAGGTCCATAAGCCAGCTGGCTCAGTAAACAAGTTCGTAAGCGCTGTGCTCTGATAGCCGGCGAGCGCTGTCAGGCTGATGTCAGGGAAATACGCCGCCTTCGCTACTCCGATCTGCGCATTGGCCGCAACCAATTGTTGCTCGGCTGACTGCAGGTCGGGGCGCCGCTCGAGCAAAGAGGAAGGCAGGCCTGCAGGAACGGTCGGCGGAAAACGATTCTCAATCAGAGGCTTTCCACGCGTGATTGGCTCCGGATTCTCGCCCAAAAGAATACTAATGAGATTCTCTTGCTGCTCAATGCCCCGCTCCAGGTTAGGAATGTTCGCTGTTGCCGCATAAACCAGCTGCTCCGACTGGCGAACATCGAGCATCGAGACCGTGCCTCCTGTTTCGCGTATCTCCACTAGTCGCAACGACTCTTTGCGGGATGCGAGCGTTCGCCGCGAGATTTCCATCTCGGCATCCAGTTCCAGTAATTGAAAGTATGCGGAAGCCACGTTACTGATTAGGCTCCAGATCACGGCCTTTTTGCCCCACTGTGTAGCGAGAAGGCTAGCGCGTGCGGACTCTGTTGCCCTGCGATACTTCCCCCAGAAATCCAGTTCCCACGACAGCGAAAGATTCACCAGATTTGAGCTGGTATTTGTCTCCGATAATAGCTTCGTCCTAGGAATACGCGTGTTGGAAGCCGCCGCGCCGCCATAGACGGCCGGAAATTGATCGGCACGGGTAATGCCAAGAACGGCCTGCGCCTGCAATACACGTGACGCCGCGATGCGCACGTCATAGTTCTGAACGATTGCTTTGCGAATCAACGCTTGTAGCTGCTGGTCGTCGAAGACTGTCCACCATTTGCTATCGGCGAATGACGCTGTGGTTTGCGGGGGTGCATCTGGCGCCAGTCCTCGATAAGCATCTGGAACATTAATCGCTGGACGCTTGTAGTTCGGTCCGACAGTGCAACCGGTCAACAGCAGCAACGCGATTGCAACCCCCCAATGCCTGCGGCTCATGGCTGATCTCCCTCCGCGGGCGAGAGGGGCGGCATCGAAGCAGCCGGCGATTCCTTCTTCTTCCCTAGTTGTCCGAGCCGCTCAACGACGACGAAAAAGACGGGAACGAAGAAGATCGCGATGACCGTAGATGCGAGCATACCCCCGATGACCGCTGTTCCTAGTACTTGGCGCGAAATAGAGCCCGCGCCGGATGCCAGATACAACGGCACACAACCCAGAATGAAGGCAAATGCGGTCATCAAGATGGGCCGCAGCCTGAGACGGGCGCCGGAAA
>Ga0207114_1070_pt1 | contig 32468 bp, 25 predicted proteins | sample Alteio_BWMinHeat_70_FD_153560 | JGI IMG/M metagenome (GOLD analysis project Ga0207114, IMG submission 153560) | Enriched cells from forest soil in Barre Woods Harvard Forest LTER site, Petersham, Massachusetts, United States -... | ecosystem: Environmental > Terrestrial > Soil > Temperate forest >... | reverse complement strand
CATTTCCCGCAGTAGGTGTTCTTGACATGCTGCGCTTTCACAAATTTACTGTAGGCTGGGGATGGGTGGTGGAATACGGATCGAGCGACAGCAGCAAATATTTTAACTACCTGCACGGATACTCTCCCCTGCACAATATAAAAGAAGTGGCTTATCCGGCAACAATGGTGACCACAGCCGATCATGACGACCGGGTAGTTCCGGCTCATTCCTTTAAATTCATTGCCACCTTGCAGGAAAAGAACAAAGGGAATGCGCCCATTCTGATCCGTGTAGAAACCAAGGCCGGACACGGTGCAGGAAAACCCATGACCAAGATTATTGATGAAGAGGCCGATAAATGGTCCTTTATGTTTTACAACATGGGAGTGAAACCGATTTATCAATAAATGAATTAGTTAGTTTTATGCTATTCAAAGTCCTCTTCATCGATTCCAATCACCCAATTCTCCACGAAACACTGGAGAAGGCCGGCATACAATGCGATTTGAATTATCACTGGACAAGGGAAGAAATAGAATCTCGTCTGTCCGAATACGACGGTATTGTTATCCGTAGTCGCATCAAACTAGATAAGGCACTGATTGACAAAGGTACAAAGCTTAAATTCATCGCCCGTGCCGGAGCGGGCATGGAAAACATTGATGTAGCTTATGCCGAAAGCAAAAACATACGCTGTTTGCATTCACCCGAAGGAAATAAGGATGCAGTGGCTGAACATGCTCTGGGCATGTTGCTTTCCTTATTCAACAACCTCTGCCAGGCCAACCGGGAAGTAAGGGAAGGGAAATGGATAAGGGAAGGAAACCGGGGACTGGAACTCATGGGAAAAACCATTGGGGTTATCGGATATGGAAATATGGGAAAAGCATTTGCTCAAAGGCTCAAAGGCTTCGGAGTAAATGTGCTCGCTTATGATAAGTACAAGAGCCATTTTTCTGACGAGTATGTTACTGAATGCACGCTCGAACGTTTGCAGCAAGAGGCGGATGTTGTCAGTCTGCATATACCCCTTACTCCTGAAACCCGGTTCCTGGCGAATGATGCCTTTTTTCAAAAGTTTAAAAAGAATTTCTACCTCCTTAATACTGCCCGTGGAAAAGTGGTGAATACCGCCGATCTCCTCAAAAACTTAGACAGCGGGAAAATTTCAGGCGCCTGTCTGGATGTACTCGAATTCGAAACCGGGTCGTTTGAAGATCTCGACAAGGGAAATCTTCCGGAAGCATTTCAGCAACTTATTAAATCCGAAAAGGTCATGCTTTCCCCCCATATTGCAGGGTGGACCAAGGAGAGTAATATTAAGATCGCCGGGGTGCTGGCCGGAAAAATTGTTGCGCTTCTGAAATAGGTTCAGCCGTTCTTCACCACCAACTGTACCGTATATCTACTCTTCACTTCCAGCAACACTTTCTTCCCTATACAAACCCGGTCAATGGTAGCTTGGTCGTAATAACGGATCGTGATAAGCTCCAGGTTGTCGTTATACAGCACCCGGTACTCTTCCTGAAGGGCTTTGATGAGCCCGGGGATACGGCGTTCATCATTATCCACACACAAAGAAAAACTGATAGCGGAATTCTGCATGGTATTGATCTTTACCCCATGCTCGGAAAACAGACGAAAAATCCGGCTCATGTTCTCTTCCACGATGAAGGAAAAATCCTTGGGAGAAAGGGAAATCAGAAGCTGGTTTACTTTAAAGATAAAACAGGGTACGGGCAGAGAGGATTGTTGTCCATTGATGACTGTTCCCACTTCTTCTGGCTTAAGGAAGGATTTTACATATAAAGGAATATCCTTGTTTTGTAAAGGTTTAATGGTTTTGGGGTGAATCACCGTGGCTCCGTAGTAGGATAATTCAATGGCGTCCTGATAGGAGAGCTGTTCTATCAGTTTGGTTTCGTCAAACCATTTGGGGTCGGCATTCAGTACTCCGGGCACATCCTTCCAGATGGTCACACTCCCTGCACCAGCACAATGAGCCAGTACTGCAGCAGTATAATCAGATCCTTCTCTTCCGAGTGTGCTGGTAAAATTTTCGGCGGTTGCTCCTATAAACCCCTGGAGTACGACAATCTTCTCCTTGCCTTGTTTAAAAAAAGGCAGAAGGGTCTCGGCTATGAGTTTGCCGGTAAGATCCCAGTCCACCTTGCCTTCCCGGAACCTGTCGTCCGTCCGGATGAAGTCCCTCACGTCCCACCACCTGGCAGGAAGTCCATCGCTTTGCAGATAGGCTGCCACTATTTTGGTGGCTGCCAGTTCACCTACAGAAACAATCTGATCGTACTCCTGATCATAAGTATATTCCGGCTGTCCTTCGATGGACCACTCCAGTTCTACAAACGTATTGTGAAGTTCGTCATGGATGGTGTGTTTGGTATCCGGGAAAAGTTCTCGGACAATATTTTCGTGATAGGTTTTGATTTCTTCCAATATATCTGCAACATTCTCCTTACCATAGTAAAAGGCATCACAGAGTCTTTCCAGGGCATTGGTTGTTTTGCCCATGGCCGAAACCACCACTACCAGTTCTTTATCCGGGAACAGACGAAGTATCTTTCCAACATTTCTTACACCTTCTGCATCTTTAACCGATGCGCCACCAAACTTGAATACATCCATTTTCCGTTTCCTTATTCTTCAAAATTCATAATCTGCTCTTCCGTCAAGCGGCAGCTCAGCCATTCTTTCATAAATTGTGCATTGTATTTTTCGTAGAATTTCACTGCGGGTTCGTTCCAGTCCAATACCTGCCACTCCACCCTTCTTACTCTTAAGGCTTTTGCTGCTTTGACCACTTCTTCAAAAAGAGCTTGTCCTATCTTAAAGCGCCGGTATTGCTGTGTTACAATGATATCTTCGAGGAACACACATTTGCCTTTCCAGGTACTGTATTTGATATAGTAGAGAGCCATACCTACAATAACCCCATCGGCTTCTGCTACAAAAAAGCGGAAGAGGGGTTTTTCTCCAAAACCGTCTTCTTCCAGATCTTCTATGGTTACCTCCACTTCATCGGGTGCACGTTCATATGCCGCAAGTTCACGTATCAGGCCGAGGACTGCCGGTAGGTCTTCTTTATAACCTTTTCTGATTTTAAGTTCCATGCCGGCAAAGGTAAAACTAAATTAGAATTGGGTAACCCGCTCATACTCTGCTATATTACATCTGAAACGCCCAATTCTTTCGACGGAAATACCAGCCTCTTTTGCAAAATATTTACGATATTTGAGGCCCAATCAAATACCCTATCATGAGCAAAGTAAAAACCCTTGGTCAGTTCATTATTGAGAAACAAAGCGATTTCCCGTATGCAAAAGGAGAATTTTCCCGTTTGCTTCGTGACATAGGCATTGCCGCAAAAATCGTGAACAGGGAAGTGAACAAGGCAGGGTTGGCCGACATCCTTGGAGAAGCCGGAGAAACAAACGTTCAGGGAGAGCAGGTGAAAAAACTGGATGTATTTGCAAACGAACAATTTATAGCCGCCCTTACCGTAGGAGGAGAAGTATGCGCAATGGCTTCGGAAGAAAATGAAGACATTATCACGGTTGACAATCCCCAGAGCCGGAACGCCAAATACGTGGTTGCATTCGATCCTCTGGACGGATCATCCAATATTGATGCAAACGTTTCCGTGGGGACCATCTTTTCTGTTTACCGCCGCACCTCCCTCAGCGGACCGGGTACCCTGGAAGATTTCCTTCAGCGTGGTACCGAGCAGGTGGCAGCAGGATACGTTATCTATGGCTCTTCCACCATGCTGGTTTATACTACAGGCCGGGGAGTAAACGGATTTACACTGGATCCTTCCATCGGAGAATTCTGTCTTTCACATCCAAACATTAAGATTTCCAAAAGCGGCAAAACCTACTCCATCAACGAAGGCTATTATGTACACTTCCCTGACGGAGTGAAGAAATTCATCAAATGGTGCCAGGAAGAAGACAAGCCCTCCAACAGGCCCTATTCTTCCCGTTATATAGGATCAGCCGTTGCGGACATACACCGGAATTTATTATACGGAGGGGTATTTATCTACCCAACTACAGCACAGGCTCCTAAAGGAAAGCTCCGTCTCCTGTATGAATGCAACCCCCTTGCTTTTATTGTAGAGCAGGCCGGAGGCAAGGCCAGCGACGGAACCAAGCGCATCATGGAGCTGGATACCAAATCCCTTCACCAGAGAACCCCTTTCTTTATCGGTTCGGCCGATATGGTGGAGATGGCGGAAGATTATATGAGGAAGTATTCGACGGCGGACGTGAAACATTAAACCTCTTTCTGATTTTATGTACCTTTGCCTTGCGTTGATTTCAGAAAGCCGATTTGAACTTAGAAGCCTTATCCCGACTTTACCTTGCTGAAACACGCACCTCCCGGATAACTGAAGCCCTCAAAAGCAACTCCCGCATCCACCTCAAAGGTCTTGCTGGATCAGCCCGGAGCATGATTGCGAATGCTGTCTTTAAAAGCAGCCGGCAAACCCAACTTTTTATCCTGACCGATAAAGAGGAGGCCGCTTATTTTCTCAATGATCTGGAAAACCTGGGCCTGAAAGAGCAGGTGCTCTTTTTTCCTTCTTCCCACAAGGTTCCCTATCAGACGGAAGAAACAGACAACTCCAACATCCTGCTCCGCACCGAAGTCATGAACAGGCTTCTGTCCTCCAAAGGAAATTCCCCTTTGCTCATTATAGCCTATCCGGGATCCCTGTGCGAAAAGGTCATCACCCGTTCCCAGCTTACCCAAAACACCCTGGAGCTAAAACAGAAAGAAAAAATAAGCATTGAGTTCATCACCGAAGTCTTGCACGAGTATGGCTTCAACCGGTCGGAATACGTTCTCGAGCCCGGTCAGTTCTCCATACGGGGAGGGATTGTGGATGCATGGTCGTTCAGTTCCGACTACCCTTACCGGATTGAATTTTATGGTGACGAAGTAGACTCCATTCGTTCCTTTGACCCGGTCACACAGCTCAGCATCGGCAACTATGTAAAGGCTACCATCGTACCCAACATACAGGACAGAATACTTTCCGAAAACCGCCAGAGCTTTCTTGAATATCTTCCTTCCGGCACCCCCGTGTGGATAAGCGATGTGGCTATGAGCAAGGAGGTGATTGAAAAGGAATTCGATCTGGCCCGGGAAATCTTTTCAAAACTGGATTCACCCCTGGGGCATCTGGAACCTGATGCTTTGTATATCAGCGGAGATGTTTTCTTAAGTCTCCTGAATCAGTCCCCGGTAATCGAATGGGGAAACTATTTCTCTTTCGATCCCTCACAAACAATTACTTACAACTTCTCACCCCAGCCTTCCTTCAACAAAAAATTCGATCTGTTGATGGACCACCTGCTTGAAAACACTCAAGCCGGATATAAGAATTTTATTTTTTCGGACACAAGCAAGCAGATGGAACGTTTGCATTCCATTTTTGCCGATATAGGTAAAAGCATAGATTTCCAGCCCCTGAACTGTTCCCTGCACGAAGGTTTTGCCGACAGGGACCTGAAGCTGGCCTGTTACACGGACCACCAGATCTTTGAACGCTATCACAAGTATCAGCTAAAAAACAGTTCCTATAAAAAGAAAGAAGCTCTGAGCCTGAAAGAACTTCAGGATTTAAAGCCCGGCGACTTTGTTACCCACATAGACCATGGAATCGGGCGCTTCGGAGGACTGGAGAAAATTGAGGTGAATGGAAAGGTACAGGAAACCATCCGCATCGTTTATAAGGATAATGATATCCTCAATATCAGCATTCATTCCCTTCACCGCATATCCAAATACTCCGGAAAGGAGGGCAACATCCCCCGTATCGATAAGCTCGGATCCAATGCCTGGAGCAATCTGAAGCAAAAAACACGGAAAAAGGTTATTGAAATCGCTTTTGACCTCATCCAGCTTTATGCCAAACGAAAGGCCCAAAAAGGCTTTTCCTTTTCTCCCGACAATTACATGCAGAATGAGCTGGAAGCTTCTTTTATCTACGAAGACACACCCGACCAGGTAAAATCCACTGCCGATGTGAAACGGGATATGGAGAAATCCTATCCGATGGACCGGCTTATATGCGGGGATGTAGGTTTTGGAAAAACAGAGATCGCTATCCGTGCGGCATTCAAAGCGGTATGCGACAGCAAACAGGTGGCTATTCTTGTTCCAACTACCATTCTTGCGCTTCAGCATTACAAGACATTTTCAGAAAGGCTGAAGGATCTTCCCTGCAAGGTTGATTACATTAACCGCTTCCGTTCTTCCAAACAACAAAAAGAAACCCTGCAAAATCTGGAGAACGGAAAAGTGGATATCCTTATCGGAACTCACAAACTGGTTGGCAAGGAAGTAAAATTCAGAGACCTGGGGTTACTGATCATTGATGAAGAACAAAAATTCGGTGTGGGAGTCAAAGACAAGCTGAAGACACTAAAAGTGAATGTAGACACCCTCACCCTAACGGCAACCCCTATTCCCCGTACCCTTCAGTTCTCCATGATGGGAGCCAGAGACTTATCGGTTATCACTACTCCTCCTCCCAACCGGTATCCGGTGGAAACAACCCTGAACGTGTTCAGTGAAGAAATGATACGGGATGGAATCCTTGCCGAAGTGAAAAGAGGGGGACAAGTATTCTTTGTCCACAACCGGGTCTCGTCCCTGCCCGAAATAGCCGGTCTCATCTCCCGTCTATGCCCCGGTGTAAAGGTGGCAACAGGTCATGGACAAATGGATGGAGACAAACTGGAAGAAGTCATGCTGGGTTTTGTAGAGGGCGATTACGACGTGCTCGTCTCCACCACCATCATTGAATCGGGGTTGGATATCTCCAATGCCAACACTATTTTCATTAACGATGCCCACATGTTCGGATTAAGTGATCTGCACCAGATGAGAGGTAGGGTGGGGCGTTCAAATAAGAAAGCGTTTTGTTACCTCATCACTCCACCGATGAGTGTGCTTACGGATGAAGCCAGGAAACGCCTCAAGGCTATTGAGGAATTCTCCGAGCTCGGAAGCGGCTTTCACATTGCTATGCGCGACCTGGACATACGTGGGGCAGGTAATCTGCTTGGAGGTGAACAAAGCGGTTTCATCAACGACATTGGTTTTGATACCTATCAGAAAATTCTGGATGAAGCGGTGGAAGAACTGAAAGAAACCACCTTCAAAGGGTTGTTTGATGAAAATGCCGATTCCTTCACCCATAAACGAAGAAAAGACAGGCGGGGGGTAAAGCATTTTGTAAAAGATACACAGGTAGATACGGATCTGGAAATTCTGTTGCCTGAAACTTATGTAACCAATATCACGGAAAGGCTGAGCCTATACAGGGCACTGGACGAACTGCACACGGAAGAGGAACTTTCTGCCTTTGAAAAGGAACTGAGAGACCGCTTCGGTCCGGTTCCGGGTCCGGCACTTGAACTGATAGATACGATACGCCTGAGGAGACTGGCTATGGATCTGGGTTTTGAAAAGCTCCTTCTGAAAAACAACCGCATGATAGGATTCTTCATACCTGATCAAAACTCGGCTTATTACCAAAGCGAAGCTTTCTCTGCCATGCTTCGCTTTGTCCAGAAGAACCCCCGGAATGCGAAAATGAAGGAAGGGGGCAACAAACTAACCCTTTCTTTTGAAAACATAGGATCCGTGAAAGAAGCCATGGACGCCTTGGCTCCGGTTCTCCTTTCCTGAGGAAACAAGTCCCGCCGGAATCATCATCTCTCCTTATATGATTTTTGTCACACATCCCAATGAACATGCACTTTTTCGCCGCTTTCTTTTCAAATTTCAATATAAAATCCAATCTTTGTAAAACAAAAATCCATATGCTTATGAAACTCGGTTTTCTTTCGGTTTCGCTTTTCTTCAGCATCCTGATTCAGGCCCAAAACCTTTATCAGAAAGTGATTGGGGGAGTGTCGGACGACAAGACATATGGGGCTCTGCAAACCCGGGACAAAGGGTTTATACTGGGTGGCTATTCATACAGCCAGGCAATGGGTGGATGTGACATGTACCTGGTCAAAACCGACTCCACCGGTAAGGTTCAATGGGGCGAAACATTCGGGGGACCCAAAGATGATGAAGGATACGCGGTGAGACAAACTGCCGACGATGGTTTTATCTTTTGCGGTTATACCAAAAGCTTCGGTTCCGGAGGTTATGATGTATACCTCATACGAACCAAACCGAACGGAGATACCCTTTGGACGAAAACCTACGGAGGCGCTCTGGATGAATTCGGCAATGCAATACAGATTACCGCCGACGGAGGATACATTATTGGCGGATATACTTCCAGTTTCAGCTATAATAAAGATTCCGGGAACGCCTACATGCTTAAACTCGATCCGAACGGAAATCTGCAGTGGAGTAAGACCTTCAGCGGACCGAGTCAAATTACCGACGTATATGACATCGTGCAAACTCCGGATCACGGCTATGCGATGACTGGCTACTCCAACGCCTTCGGAGAACCGAACGGGGATGCTTTTCTTGCCAAGACCGATTCCATGGGCAACTTGCAGTTTATCAAAACATACGGATTCAAGGGATACGACTGGGGCACTTCACTCATACAAACAGCCGATGGAGGCTTTATGATTGGAGGCACCTACAGTACCGACAGCACCTCTCTCGATCTGGATGTTTACCTCCTCAAAACAAACCCCACCGGAGATACCACCTTCACCCGTACTTATGGTGGCAAGGGGAGTGAATTTGGTCAATGCATCCGTCAGGTGACTGGAGGAAATTATATTCTGGGGGGGTATACCAACAGTTTCGGGGCAGGAGCATACGATGCATGTGTAATGAAATTTAACAATTCGGGCGACACTCTTTTTTCACGACTCTATGGTGGACCATTGGACGACGAAGCGAACTGTGTAATGCAATGTACTGATGGTTCCATAGCACTTGCCGGATTGGTTAATAGTTTTGGGGCAGGCGCTGCAGATGTTTATTTGGTTAAGATGGAACCCGGTGATACCGACTGCAACACGAATTCCTTCCCTGCCCTCAGACGGCATTCATCGTCAAAAGTGGGGACTTATATAGCAACAGCTACCTCCACTGCTACCCTCACAACCAATACCAAAACCATAGTTCATACTGTCATTCAGGGTTCCGTCATTTGCAACACTACCGGTATAGCCCCAATAACCTCTTCCGATCCATCTCTGTTTCTTTTTCCTAATCCCGGAAAAGGAGTATTTCGGGTGAGGTTTGAAAATCCGGAGGCAGGCGATTACAGCATAGGGATACATGATATTCTTGGGAAAAACCTCCTCTCAATCGCTTGCAAATCTAATAGCAAACAGGAAGAACAAGACATAGACCTTTCTGCCTTTTCCTCAGGAGTTTATTTCGTTGAAGTGAAAGGGGAAAATTTCCGGCACGCCGTTAAAATGGTCCTGGAAAAGGAATAAAAATGGTGTTTTTTCTTCAAAGATTCTCGTCCATCCTCGAAAAATAAGGCAACAGGGAAATGCCTATCCAAACACTCAGCACCACCTCCACTATTGACAATTGATTCAGCAATACGGAGAGAAAAATTTTGAAAAATACAGACAGGAAGAAAATCCCCACTCCCCATTTTTTCATATGCCATACTCCTATCATGGAAATAAAACGGAGGGCGACAAGCAGTCCCAATAAAGCAGGAAACCAGGCTCCTACCTTTTTTACCGACGGAGAGAACACATAAAGAAAACTCAGGAGAGCCCAGATAATGCCCAGCACACTCAGAAAGGAAATATAACGAGGACGTTTGGCAATGACAGTCATTCCAGTCTATTGTATTAATTCATTCGAATAGCCTCCACAGGGTCGAGCTGGGAGGCGGAATAAGCCGGTATGAAACCCGAGATGATGCCAATCAGAACAGAGATGGTCATACTCAGGATGATATTGGCAGTAGAAAGGGACAGGGAAATATCCAGGCCCTTGTCGGCTATTACGATGCCTATAAACACAAATAACAATCCTATCAATCCCCCTAACACGCACAGGATAACCGATTCGAGGAGAAACTGGGCAAGGATAAAATAGTTCCTGGCTCCGAGCGACTTCTGTATTCCAATCTGGTTGGTTCTTTCCCTGACCGATACAAACATGATGTTGGCAATCCCGAAACCACCCACCAGTATCGAAAAGCCGCCAATAAACCAACCTGCGAAACCAACAATCCCGAATAAACCGTCGAATCCGTTAGAGATGAGGCTGGTTTCGTTTAGGGCAAAATTCTCTTCCACCGATGGTTTCAGCTTTCGGGCAGACCGCATCAGGCCGGTCAACTCATCTTTCAGCTGAACATTGCTTATTCCCTCCCTGGCCTTCACCATGATCTGGGGGTTTTCGCTTTCCTTCTTGGTATCAATAAACCCACGCATAAAGTTGATGGGAAGGAGCACTTCCGAATCAGTGCTGTTTCCAATGATGCTTTCTCCCTGTTTTTTGAACACCCCAATAACGGAAACCTTGCGGCCGAACAGCTTGATGTCTTTGCCGAGTGCATCCTGACGGGGGAAGAGGGCTTCCGCCACACTGCTTCCGATAATGGCCACCGCCCGGCCACCTGCCGATTCAGATTCGACAAAATAGCGGCCTTCTTCCATTTCAAAGTTGGAAACCTTCTCATAATCGTGGGAAACACCATGCACGTCTACATTTTCAATCATGGTGCTCTCATATTGAACCGTGTGCCTGGAGCTCACTTCAAAAGCAACTGCTTCGGCTGATTTCCCCCTGCGCTGAATCATTTCCGCCTCGGCCGGAGAAGCCTGAGGACGATTGATGTATTTCCACCAGGGGTAGTCCGATCCGAAGGTCCACGGCCATTTCTGAACAAAAATAACGTTGTCCCCTAGGGAAGCCACACTGTCGCGTAATTTCTTTTCCAGAGAGTCTACTGCCGTAAACACAGAGATGATGGCAAAAATGCCAATAGTGACACCCAAAAGGGAAAGGATGGTACGCAGCTTGTTAACCCTTAAGGCAGTAAGAGCGAAATAAAAACTTTCTCTGAATAAGTTCAGGAACAACATAAGCCAACGTTTGTCCCAAAAGTACCTTTTTAAATTGAAATCCGCTTGTCGGGACATCCGTCCCGAGCTATCGTGATTGGTCGGGACGGATGTCCCGGCCAGCGGTGGTTATGAACAATTTCAAAGCATTTATCAACAAAGCCAAAAACGGCGTGTTACAGCTATGTTAACGTCTTAAAAAGCCTTAGTTTTGGAGCTAATTCCAGCAGTTATTATGAGTGGCACGAAAAAGATAAAAAACGCGCTGATATCGGTATATTTCAAGGATAATCTGGAGGCCATCATCCGGGAGCTTCAATCGCTTCAAATTAATATTTACAGCACAGGAGGAACGCAGGATTTTATTGAAAAACTTGGAATACCGGTGACACCGGTGGAAAGTCTTACCTCCTACCCATCCATTTTGGGAGGGAGGGTAAAAACCCTTCATCCCAAAGTTTTCGGAGGCATTCTCGGCCGTCGTGAACTTGACAGTGATCTTGCCCAGCTCGAACAGTATGAAATTCCTGAAATAGACCTCGTTATTGTAGACCTCTATCCCTTTGAAGCAACGGTATCTTCTGGCGCTTCCGAGAAAGATATAATCGAAAAGATTGACATAGGCGGCATATCCCTTATCCGTGCTGCAGCCAAAAACTTCACGGACGTTGTCATCGTCTCTTCACGAGAGCAGTACCCCGAACTGCTTGAACTGCTCCGGTCGGGTAAAGGCAGTACGTTTACGGAAGACAGAAAAAAACTGGCCGCCAAAGCCTTTGACATTTCCTCCCATTACGATTCTGCTATTTTCAACTGGTTCAATCAGGACGGTGCGCCTGTGTTCAAACAAAGCATACGCACTTCCCAAGTCCTGAGGTATGGCGAAAATCCTCACCAGCAAGGTATCTTCTACGGTAAGATGGATGAGTTGTTTGATAAACTCAGCGGTAAGGAATTGTCATACAACAACCTTCTCGATGTGGATGCTGCCGTAAACCTCCTTTCTGATTTCACAGAAACCACCTTTGCCATCCTCAAGCACAACAACGCCTGCGGCATTGCTTCGAGACCCAGCCTTCTGGATGCATGGAAAGATGCCCTTGCCGGAGATCCACTCTCAGCCTTCGGAGGCATTCTCATTACCAACAGAACAGTTGATCAGGAAACAGCGGCAGAGATCAGCAAATTATTTTTTGAAGTCATCATTGCCCCCGGCTACGATGCCGCAGCACTGGATGTACTGAAACAAAAACCTAACCGCATCATCCTGGTTCAAAAAACGGTAACGATGCATGCCCGTTCCTTCCGTTCCCTCCTCAACGGAGTCATTGAACAGGACAAGGATCTGAAAAGAGAAACACGTCAGGAAATGAAACCGGTGACATCGGTTGTCCCTACGGATACCGAATACCGCGACCTTGAATTCGCTAACATTCTGGCAAAGCACACCAAATCGAATACCATTGTACTGGCAAAGAATAATCAGTTGCTGGCAAGCGGCACAGGACAGACCTCCCGTGTAGATGCATTGAAACAGGCCATTGCCAAAGCACAGCATTTCGGATTCAACCTTCACGGAGCGGTGATGGCATCAGATGCTTTTTTCCCTTTCCCCGATTGTGTGGAAATAGCACATCAGGCCGGGATCACTGCTGTGGTGCAACCGGGAGGCTCTATTAAGGACAAGGAATCTATTGCCTGGTGCGAAGCAAACGGAATGGCTATGGTCATGACCGGAATTAGACACTTTAAACATTAATCAGGTTAACCTGTGCGTAAGCCCTTCGGGCATGTGCCGATAACCAACAATCATATATGGGATTATTAGACCTTTTTACACAAGAAATAGCCATTGACCTCGGAACGGCCAATACGCTGATTATTCATAACGACAAAGTGGTGGTGGACGAGCCATCCATTGTGGCTGTAGACCGGATTACCGGACGGGTAATTGCTGTAGGCAAGCAGGCCCAGCAGATGCATGGGAAGACCCATGAAAACATCAAGACCATACGGCCCTTGAAAGACGGGGTGATTGCCGACTTCCATGCTGCGGAACACATGATCCGTGGAATGATTAAAATGATTAACCCGGGCAAGCGTCTCTTCACTCCTTCTCTGAGGATGGTAATATGTATCCCTTCCGGTATTACGGAAGTTGAAAAACGGGCAGTACGTGACTCTGCCGAGCATGCCGGAGCCAAAGAGGTGTACCTCATTCACGAACCAATGGCTGCCGCGATAGGTATTGGCATTGACGTGGAAGAGCCCATGGGAAATATGATCATTGATATAGGCGGCGGAACAAGCGAAATTGCCGTAATAGCCCTCGGCGGTATTGTCTGCGACAAATCCATCCGAATTGCCGGTGACGAATTTACTGCCAGCATTGAAGAATACATGAGACGCCAGCACAATATCCTGATCGGTGAGCGCACGGCAGAGCGTATCAAGATAGAAGTAGGAGCCGCCATGACAGAAATCGAAAATGCTCCACCCGATTATGCCGTTCACGGCCGGGATTTGATGACGGGTATACCAAAGGAAATTTATGTGTCTTATGTGGAAATTGCGCATGCACTCGACAAGTCCATCTCTAAAGTGGAGGAAGCTATCCTGAACGCGCTGGAGATGACCCCGCCCGAGCTTTCTGCGGATATTTACCGCACAGGGATTTATCTTGCGGGCGGAGGTTCCCTTCTCCGCGGTATTGACAAACGCATTTCACTAAAAACAAAACTCCCTGTACACGTAGCGGAAGACCCGCTGAGAGCGGTGGCAAGAGGTACGGGCATTGCGCTGAAAAACATCAACAAGTTCCCATTCCTTATCAAATAAAACAGGAACAGGTCAGCCGGATATACGCCGACGATGATTTTGACTCATCCCAGATCCCATGCGCAACCTTCTGACGTTTATATATAAAAACTATTTTTTCTTCCTGTTTCTCCTGCTGGAATTTTTTGCCATTTACCTCGTGTCCCGTTACAATTATTATCATCGGGCGGGATTTGTAAACTCTTCAAACGCCCTGGTAAGCACACTTGACAATAGCTGGCACAGCGCCACCGCCTACCTGAACCTGAAAGAGACGAGCGAGGCCATGGCTAAGGAAAATGCCGCTCTGAGATCTCGCTTGCCGGAAGCCTTCATGGATTTTTCCGTAAAACCTGTGCGCGTGCTTGATTCTACCCACCGTTTACAGTATGAATACATCGAAGCCAAAGTAGTCAACAATTCCACAAACAGAAGAAATAATTACCTGACCCTGAACCGGGGAAAAAAACAAGGGATCTCTGCAGATATGCCTGTTATCTCCAGCAATGGTATTGTAGGAGTGGTAGATCAGGTTTCTGATAATTTTTGTACCGTCATGTCGGTCCTGCACAAAAACACAAGTGTCAATGTAAAAGTTAAAAAAGACGGTAACAGCTGTGTACTTACCTGGGACGGGGTCGACCCCCAGACCGCAACCCTTTCCGGCCTGCCAACTCATACCCGTATGATTAAAGGCGACACCGTCGTTACGAATCCATATTCCTATCCTGGAAACATTCTTGTGGGGACAGTAGAAACATTTGGCATAAAATCAGGTGAAGCTTCCTTCACGGCGAAGGTCAGACTGACAACTCCTTTCAATAAACTGGAATACGTGTACATCGTCCATAATATATTGCGTGACGAACAAAAAAAACTGGAGGAGGGCATCAAGAATGATAAATGATATTGTCAAACACCTGATCCGGTTCATTGTTCTCCTGCTTCTTCAGGGGCTGATCATCAAAAACATTGATCTGGGCACTTATATCAATCCGTTTCCTTATGTCTTGTTTATTCTTCTGCTGCCTTTTGATGCGCCCGCCTGGCTGGTGTTAATAGTAGGTTTTCTCACGGGACTGATGGTAGACATGTTTTACAACACACCGGGTGTAAACGCTGCGGCATGCACGTTTATGGCTTTCAGCAGGCATTACATCCTGCGCCTGTTATCCCCGCGGGAAGGATACGAATTTACCATGCAACCCGGAATCTCTTCCATGGGATGGCCCTGGTTTGTTTCCTATGCAGGTATTCTTTGCCTGCTTCATCACCTCTTTCTTTTTTATCTTGAAGTATTCCGGTTTAAGGAATTCTTTCATACCCTGGCAACAGTCATCGGAAGCACGCTGGCTACCCTGTTACTGGTGGTCATCACTCAGTTCCTCTTCAACAAGCCTAAAGAAGAGAGCACATGAACCCTTTCAATGAACGAAAATATATCCTGATAGGCCTTACCCTGCTTATTGCCATCATCTACTCCGTAAGACTCTTCTTTGTTCAGGTAGTGGAAGACAAATACAAGCTGGATGCAAAGAACCAGGCTCTGCGTTACGTGACCGACTATCCTCCCCGGGGATATATATTCGACCGCAACGGGAAACTTCTGGTCTTTAATCAGATTGCCTACGACCTGATGGTTATTCCCAAGCAGGCAAAAAACATTGACACCACCCTGTTCTGTAAACTTCTCGGAATAACCCCTGAGTCGTATATACGCCGGATGAAGGTCGCCAAACAGGCTCCCAACTCGCCTATCAAGCCTTCCATCTTTGAAAAGCAGATGACAGCAGAGACCTACGCGGCCCTTCAGGAAAAGATTTACAAATTCAAAGGATTCTTTGTACAGACCCGGACCATCCGCAAATACCCAGACCGAATCGCCGCTCATCTCTTGGGTTACATTGGTGAGGTAGACAAAGACGTAACCGAAAAAAATCCATACTACCACGAAGGTGATTACATTGGGATAAGCGGTATTGAGAAAACCTACGAGGAATACCTGCGTGGTAAAAAAGGAACCCGAATTGTGATGGTGGACGTGCACAACGTAACCAAGGGCAGCTTCCAGAACGGGAAATATGACACAGCTTCCGTTCCAGGGCAGTACCTTACCTCCTCTCTGGATGAAGAAGTTCAGGCATTAGGCGAAAAGCTGATGACAAACAAAAAAGGAGGCATCGTGGCCATAGACCCTGCAACCGGTGAAATATTGTGTGTCATCTCCAGTCCGGGTTATGATCCAAACCTCCTGGTAGGTCGTGACCGCTCATCCAACTATGGTCTTCTTCTCAACGATACCACCTACGGCCGGCTTCCCCTCTATAACAGGGCCCTGATGGCTTATTACCCACCGGGGTCTACATTCAAACTTATCAATGGACTGGTGGCTCAACAGGAAGGGGTCCTTTTTCCCGAAACACGCTATCCCTGCGCAAGAGGATATCCCGTCATGGGAGGTAAGCCTGGATGCCACGCCCATGCCTCCCCCCTCGATCTGCAACAGGCCGTGGCTCAGAGCTGCAATTCTTATTTCTCCTATACCTTCCGGAGTATCATTGACCAGAAAAAATTCAATACCACCGAAGAAGGGTACAGGGTGTGGAGAAACTATGTACTGTCATTCGGTGTTGGCAGAAAGATAAATACCGATCTTCCTCATGAGCTGAGGGGTATGGTACCTTCACCGGAATACTACGACAAGTATTTTGGAAAAGGGGCCTGGAAATCTTCCACCATTGTTTCTCTCGCCATCGGACAGGGAGAGCTGGGAATCACTCCGCTCCAGATGGCCAATATCATGTGTATAATGGCCAACAGGGGGTTTTACTATGTTCCTCATATCTTGAAATCCATAGGCGACAAGAAACTGGTGCCTCATACGTACAATGAGAAGAACTACACCCTGGTTGAAAAAAAATATTTTGACATCATGGTGGATGGTATGGAGCAAGTGGTTGCAGCCGGTACGGGCAGGATTGCGAAATATGATGACACCACGCATATATGCGGCAAAACAGGTACGGCCCAGAACCCCCATGGTGATAATCACTCCGTTTTTGTGGCTTTCGCACCCAAAGACCATCCCCGTATTGCCATTGCCGTTTTGGTGGAGAATGCCGGCTATGGCGCCGAATGGGCTTGCCCTATTGCCAGCCTGCTGATTGAAGAATACCTGACCCGGAAAATAAGCCGGCCAGCATTGGAAAAGAGAATGGAAGAAGCAGATTTGCTTCATAAAGTTTACGTCAAGCATAAAGAACATTAGTGAGAAGGCCCGAAAACACCAGCATCTTCAGTAACATAGACTGGATCACCGTCCTGATCTGGCTGGCCATGCTGGGTCTTGGCTGGGCCAACGTGTACTCGGCGGTATACGACGAAGACCATCCCGCTATACTCGACATGAGCCAGAAGTACGGCAAACAGTTATTATGGATTAGCGGTGCAGTGGTCATTGCCTTCATCCTTCTGATTATTGATGCTGAGTTTCACCCCACTTTTTCATGGATCATTTACGGCGTAAGCATGGTATCGCTGGTAGCGGTCATGTTCTTTGGTAGGGAGGTGGCGGGATCCAAGTCGTGGTTCCGTTTCGGGGATTTTGGGATCCAGCCTGCAGAGTTTGCCAAGTTTGCCGCCTGCCTGGCATTGGCAAAATACCTCAGCGACATCAATACTAAAATGGCGGACATGCGTACTCGGGTTATTGCCTGCGGAATCTTCCTCCTTCCTACACTGCTTATCATTCTCGAAAAAGAAACAGGCTGTGCTATCGTTCTTCTCATCCTCATTCTGGTACTGTTTCGTGAAGGCCTTCCCGGATATTTGCTTTTGCTGGCACTGGCCATGGCCTTCCTGTTTTTCGCGTCTCTGGTGTACAAAAACACAACACTTATATCTATTTGCGGTGGACTGTCCTTTCTTGTTCTGGTTATTGCAAAAAAGAAACTTAGGAATATCATCAATGTTGTCGCCGGATTTTGCATTGCCATAGGCATTATCCTGAGCGCTAAAGCCGTGTTTGAACATTTTCCTGCACACCAGAAAAAACGGATTGGGGTATACCTCGGAATAGAAACAGGCAAGAAAGACAAGGAATGGAATGAAAACGAAAGCATCATTGCCATTGGCTCGGGAGGGTTTGCGGGGAAGGGGTATCTGCAAGGCACACAAACCAAATACGATTTTGTTCCGGCTCAGGAAACTGATTTTATTTTTTGCACAGTTGGAGAAGAATGGGGGTGGCTGGGCAGCACCTTCATTGTATTTCTTTTTGCCTTCCTCATCATCCGCATAATCCTCCTCGCCGAACGACAGCGTTCCTCCTTCAGCAGAATTTACGGTTACGGGGTTGCTTCCATCTTCCTCTTCCATGTACTGGTGAACATAGGAATGACCATCCGTCTGGTGCCGGTTATAGGCATTCCCCTACCCTTCTTCAGTTATGGAGGTTCCTCGCTTTGGGCGTTTACCATTTTGCTCTTTATCTTTATCAAACTTGACTCCCAAAGGCTGATGATACTCAGATGAAGGATTTGGGGATTAAGGATTTAGGGGTTTAATATTTAGGATAACAAACGACCTTATGATCCGGATTCTTAATTTTGACAGTTATCATTCAATCCTTGTATACAAATTCTTATTTCTTTTTCTTTGCGCATAGATCCTAAATCTCAAATCCCTTTGAAGATAGCCGTTATAGGAGCAGGGCCTGCAGGCATGACGGCAGCCTATCAACTTGCCAAGCAGGTTCCGGGTGTGGATGTATACGAGGCCGGAACCAGTGTGGGCGGACTTGCCAAATCATTGCATCTCTGGGACCAGACGGTAGACGTAGGACCCCACCGTTTTTTTAGCAGCGACAAAAGGGTCAATGAAACCTGGCTGGAGGTGGTTGGGAAGGATTATGCCATGGTTGACCGCTTAACCCGGATCTATTATAAAAATCGTTTTTTCCACTATCCTTTAAAACCCTTTGATGCTCTTAAGAATCTGGGACTCTGGGAAGCATCCCGTTGTATGCTTAGCTTCTTCGGGGAAAAGCTTTCTCCCTCTAAATCAGATGGCTCTTTTGAAACATGGGTAACAAGCCGGTTTGGGAAACGCCTCTTCCTTATCTTTTTTAAGACCTATACAGAAAAGCTCTGGGGCATTAAATCCTCCGAGCTCGATGCTGATTTTGCCGCACAACGAATCAAGAAACTATCACTCTGGGAGGCGGTTAAAAACGGGATTCTTGGTGGCAAGGGTAATAAACACAAAACACTCGTTGACCAGTTTGCCTACCCTACTGGAGGAACGGGCATGGTTTATGAACGCATGGCCGAAGCGGTTCGCAAAAAAGGGGGGAATATTTTCCTGAACACTCCTGTTAAAAGAGTACTCACCGAAAACGGAAAAGTAAATGCACTGGAGCTGGAAGATGGAACGATAAAACAATACGATCACATTATTTCTTCCATGCCCATGACCTTGCTGGTTGCCCGGCTTCCGGAAGTGCCAGCAGACATTCTTGATCGCAGTAAAAAGCTCCGGTTCCGCAACACCATCCTGGTATACCTGTATGTAAATTCGGCTAAGCTGTTTCCGGACAATTGGATTTACGTACACAATGCCGACATGCTTTGCGGGCGTATCACCAACTTCCGGAACTGGGTACCCCAGCTGTATGGAAAGTCGGAGGCCAGTATCATGGCACTGGAGTACTGGTGTTATGACGGAGACGATATCTGGTCCTGGCCGGAGGACAAACTGATTGCCCTGGGTAAAAAAGAACTTGAAGCAACAGGTCTTGTACCGGAAGGAAAAATATCGGATGGAAAGATCTACCGGATTCCACGCTGTTATCCTGTTTATGACAACGGTTACAAAGAGAATCTTAAACCCGTGGAAACCTTTTTGAGTTCCATACAAAACCTGCACGTGATAGGGCGTTACGGCGCCTTTAAATATAATAACCAGGACCATTCCATCCTCATGGGACTGATGGCCTCAGAAAACATTCTTCTGGGTGCCAAACACAATCTTTGGGATATCAATACGGATTATGACAGCTACCAGGAAGAATCGGTAATTACAGAAACGGGGCTAGAGAAGATTCTATAATGTCCCTTCGGCTTCGCTCAGGGACCGGAATCCGGTGGCTGAGCGAAGCCGAAGCCACCGAAAAAAGAAGAGCCTGGAATGAGTATCCCAGGCTCTTCTTTTTTAATTCTTATTGCTTAGAAAAACTTAGCCCTGTTATCTTTGATGTTGGCGCTTTCTTTCAGAGCATCGTAGACATTCTGGTCGACCTGGGCCTGCATGTTATTAAGGGTTAGCTTCTTGAATGCCTTCGCAGTTTCGGTCTTATCGTTGCGGGCTATTTTCTCAATCATAATCACATAAACCCCGGAGTTTCCCTTTATGGGTTTACTTAGAACACCTTCCTTGGAAGTGACCATATAACCGATGAGATTATATTCCTGACCAACTCCCGGAATGAAGGTGCTGGAGAAGTTGAGGTTTTCCGCCCTCTGTGCCGGCTCACGCATCTTGGAAGCGAGGTCTTCAATCTTGCTTACTCCTGCGCTTTCTTTGGTAAACAGGGCAATAAAGTTTTCTGCTTTTTTTTCTTTCTTCACTTCCATTTCCACTTTGTCTTTCACCTCGTCCAATGGAGCAACTCCTTTTTCACGGACAGAAGTAACAGTAGCAATTACAAAGCGCTCACCGAGCTGGAAAGGTTGGGACACATCGCCTTTTTTTCGTTCATCGGCATAGATCCAGTGAATGAGTTCACGTGGCGATTCCAGGCCACTGATAGTATGGTCTGAAGCCTTGATATCCGTAGCCATGCGTTTGTTCAAACCATCCTTGACCACTGCTTTTTCGAAAAGATCGGAAGTGGTGTTTATTCCTGCAAATTTATTGGCTGCAGTAAATACCGAGTCCACAGTGGCCTTGCTGGCCTGAACCTGGCGCTCGATGGTCACGATCTCGAATTTGTCTGACTCCTTGGTCTTGTCGATTACTTCCATGATGTGATACCCGAATTCGGTTTCCACCACGGCCATTTCACCTTTTTTATGCTGCAGACCATAGTTCTTGAATCCGGTAGCAAAACCCATATCGGCTGTGTACCATCCGTAGATACCATGATAACCCATTTCACCTTCTTTGGTAGTGGGGCTTTTGGAGCCTCCGTCATCTGTATTGGCAAAAACCAGATCTTCCAGTTTTTTCTTTTTGCTCTTTACCAAAGCAAGCAGGCTGTCTGCCCTGTGTTTGGCCTGATCCTTTGTGCGGGTAACAGTGCTATCCGCCCTGGCTGCTCCTTTGTAAGCAATGAGGATGTGACGTACTTTGGCGGAATCCGAAGAATGTTCGGTTGCTACCAGTTTGTAAAGAATCATTTTGTTTCCTTCTTCAACAGGACCGGCCACAGTTCCTGCAACACCTTTGCAGATAACAGAATCCACATCGGGTTTCAAGGATCCTCTGTGTATGAGCCTGGTTTTGTATACCCTGGAATCAGATTCGCCCTGAACAAAAGCGGAATCTTCTTTTCCTGTCTTGGTTTTGAATTCGTTTACCATTGCCAGCATATCACCTTTCAGGTCGTTGATGTCTCTGCGGGAAGGGGTAATGTCAAAATTGATGTATTCGATGTTTCTCACCGCCTCTTTCACATTGTATTTATACTGGTGAGCATTGTACCAGGTAAGCAGATCAGAGTCTGTTACTTTGAGTGCGCTGTCGGTAGCTGAACTGTATTTTTTACCGATGTAACGCAGGGTATAAAATGCGGAAGCATCCGTAGAATCGTGACGCCCCTGAGCGGTGGTGACGTACAAACCCTTTTTAATCAGGTTCATGTATTTGGTCTGTTTGCGTGTAGTACGGATGTATTTTTCAATTTCCACTACCTGCTTTTCTTCCTCATCCTTTACTTTGTCGAGATAACGTTTAACGGCAATGGGATTAAGCTTCCCGTCGGGGCGGGCATACTCAGGAAGAATCTGATGTGTACGCTGGTCACTGAAATACCGGATCACTTCCGGGTGAGGGTCTTTTCCAAGCCAGCTGTCAAGCAATTCATCGCCGGAAACCGTTACACCAATTTTATCAAACTCGTGGTTGAATAGTTTCTCGTTGATGGTACGAGTCCAGGTATCCTTGACCAGTTCATCTGTAGTGTTTTCATCCAGGGTTGCGTTCGGATTGCTCCGTTTCATCTGGTTGAGCTGTTGACCCAGGACTTCCTGTACTTTGTGTTCAAACTCCAGGTAGGAGATATCCTCTCCGCCCACGACAGCCACATTGGTTTCCCTGCTCGAAAAGATAGACCTTCCGGAAGTGAAAATATCACCTAAGATGAATGCGAGCAATGCTATACCAATGACGGCGACTAACAAACCTGCCCTGCTTCTGATGGAACTTAAAACTGACATATAATCATTATATTAATTGGGGGACGAATATACACATCTTAGCCGAAACGGCAAAAACACTTCCTTTTCCAGACATAAGTTACTGATACACAGGTATTGTAGCATAAAAACTTATTTCAAAATTATCTTCACGTTTTCTACCCTGTTGGCATTCATTTCGGTTACCTCGAAACGGTGATGGCCGGAGAAGAGACGTTGTTTAGTCCTTGGGATTCCGTCGGCCAGATGTACCAGGAAACCTCCCAGAGTGGTATAATCTCTCGATTCGGGCAGGTTAAAGCCATACTTTTCATTCAGGTATGCCAGCTCGAGACGAGCTGAAAACAAGTATTCCTTCTCGTTTAGCTTTTTCTCCAGGAGTTGATCATTGTCGTGTTCGTCGTCAATTTCACCAAACAGTTCTTCGATTACATCTTCCATGGTAAGTATACCCGAAGTGCCTCCGTATTCATCCACCACCAGAGCAATGTTCCGTCTTTGTTTGATAAACTGAGTGAGCAGTTCCTGAACGGGCATGGTTTCGGGCACCACCACCACCGGCCTTATAATGGAGATAATGGAAACGGGTTTGCGAAAAAGTTCAAACGAATGCACATACCCGATAATGTTTTCTATGCTTTCGCGGTAAATGAGAATACGGGTGAGACGGGTAGAAGTAAATTTCCGGATAAGCTCTTCTACCGAGGAGTTGATTTCCATTGCCACCACTTCCGATCGGGGAATCATACAGGCACCGGCTTTCACATCTCTGAAGTCAAGAGCTTTCTGCAAGATCTCCACTTCCGGTTCGGGCATTACTTCGGGGTTTCCTTCATACATACTGTTTACGAGCTCTTCAAAGTCTTCCGCCCTTCTTACCCTTCTCTCACCTGCTCCCTGCGCCTTGCCGGGCAATCCATAGATGCTCTTACGGCAATAAAAAAGGAGACTGGTAAGTGGCCAAAACACCACATAACTCACGAGAAAAAGGGGGGAAAGCAAGCGAATGAGGGCATAAGGATTCAGCCGGCTGAGATTACCGATAACCAGATCGGAAGTGAGGAAGATGAAGCAGGCCAGACACAAAGAATAAATCAGAATCTCCCCTCCACCTGAATGGCCCTGACGTCCTATCAAAAGAAAGGTGGAGATTGCCCAGCAAACCAGGAAGAAATTTTTTGATGCCTTGATGGATAATGATACTCTTACCGTTTCTCTGATAAACAGGGCGCAGGTTTTTCCTGCGGCCGTATTGCTGGCACTTTCCAACTCCAGCCTCAGCCACAGAGCCGACCCCAGGGCGGTGCGCATAGACATATAGAACAGCGCAGCCACAAATGAAAATACGGCAATGAAGAGCATGTATCCGTAATTATTTCTTTTTAGAGCCCTTTACCGGTGGTGCCTCTTGTCCACCCTCAGATGCATCGGCCCTTATTCTCATCCTTCTTCGAACATAGTACATCAATCCAGCCATCATCGTCATACCCAGAAAAAACACTCCCTTTTGATTATCTCTTACAACGGCAAAAATGTAAATGTCGGTGAGAATACAAACGATGGCTATTACCAGCCACATGATTTCACTGATACGGAAGAGTTTGTTGGGTTTCATGTCTTGTAATTGGTTTGTTCTTCGGATTTCTGGCAACTGTATACGGGAGTGTCCTTCTTCGCTAACGCTCTGAAGGATAAATGAGTTTGAGTATTGAGAGTATCAGTCCGGCTTTTTGTCATCGTTGTCCACCTTATGATCCCCATGAGGCTTTTTGATTTTATATTTGGTAAAATCTTCGTTTGCTTCCATTCCATCTCCTTCCAGAATCTCATCATTGGCCGTGTTGATAAGCACATGTACATTGGTATAAATGATTCGTTTTCGTTCGTCCCAGATTAATTTTTCCGTATGCAGTGTCTCCCCTTTTCGGTTTACCACAACCACATTGCGGTAAGCTTCCATGAGGTTATCCTTTACCCGTCGTATGGCTGAATCGGCAGAAAGGTGTGTGGTTACAACCAGGCTGTCGTTATAAAAACGCACATCCACCCCACGGGCCATGACATAACGGGGATTATCTCCAATATACTCATCCAGTAAAGGGGCAGTCAGCTTAACTTTCACATGAGCGGAGTCACTGTAAAGCATTTCGGTGTTTCGGGCAGTACGTACCGGAAGATCAGGTCTCATGGTAATGTCAGTTACCGTTTTCATGTCGTTTTCACAGGAAGCGAAGAGAGCAATCAGGAGAATTAAAAAAGAGAAACGGTACATGAGTTGTGTTGGTTAGCACCGGAAGCTGATCCTCAATCGTTGTATTTAAAGCGCTGGAACCACCTGTCGTTGATGGTGAAGCCCAATACAATCCGGCCGTAGGATTCTTTTATCAGGCCGTTGGAAGTTGTTCCGCGCTGGCCCAGTTCCACGCCCAAATTGACCATGGAGTAGTTGCGGTACAGGTTAATATCGTATTCGTGTTTCTTCACCTTGGATATGGCAACAGGGAATGCTGCTCCGAAGGTAAAAGACATTTCAGTGAGTTTGGTGTCGGCCACGGTCACATAGGTCTCATTGTATTTGAGACCGAAGCGGTACCGCACTATACTAAAATAAGAACCCCTTAAAGCTGGCTGAAACTGAAATCCGAGAGAAGCAAGCTGACTGTTTGCCAGCCCCCCGTTTTCCCCGGCGAATGAATAGCCTGACCACTGCTGGTAGGTATAATCGGCAAGGATATTCCAATGGTAAGAACGGTTTATAGAAATACCTATTCCGTACTTGGCTGGTATCTTGGCAATAGTAGTTTGGTTGGTGTTATTAATGAGGGTGTCTTTGATGATCTCATACGAACCTGGCTGAATATAAGTACGCTCCAGAAAGTCCTGTGTGGCGCTGAGTCCCATAGGAGGTGCAAACGTAAGTCCTACCCCGAAAGTAATGTCTTCAATATCGGTTTTCAACCGCTTCCGCACCACCACCGTACTGTCACCCACTTTGGTACTTACGTTTCTCATTTTCTTCACCGAGTCGATCCGGAATTTAAGCTGCAAACCGAAATCAAAGGCGAAGTCGTGTATGCGTATGTTCTGGTCTACCCGTGTATCGTAAGTGTTAGGTGATTCAAAAAATACATGGCGGACATTATTGATGGCACCAAACTGGTAGTTGGCATTAAATCCGGCACTCAAATCGGTACCGGTACGTTGTACATATTTTTCTTTCAGCAGGCGGAAGCCGTTCCCTACATAGGCTTTGTTGATACCACCAGTACCCTGATAGAGGTAATCAATCAATCCAAGAGTATCGCGGACTTGGGTGGTGTGTATGTTATAACCTACAGTGGAGTATGGCATGATGCCGAATGATAGTCCCCACCACCTCTTTATAGGTACCCCAACTGCCAGATAGGAAAAAGAGGTATTGTTGAGATTAAAAGCCTGGTCGTTGGTTTGGAAATGGGTGGTATTGCTCATTAGTCCCATTTCAATGGCCGTAATCCGGAAGGCGGCATAGGAAGCAGGATTGAGTACATTAATATAAGAAGGTGTGAGTGTATCTGCCCTCCACGCAATACCCGAACCGCCAAGGGAGAAGTTTTGTGCCATACCGGCAGGCTGAAGATCGCCCAGTCCATAACGGGAATAAGGAGAACTGGAAAGACTCTGTGATAAGGCAGAAACAGAATACAGCCCTCCTACGCTTCCGAGCACAAGCCAGCTCAAGCTCCGGCGGGTGAAAAAAGAGGAGGAGGATGCCAGAGAAGAAAAGATGTGGGAAATATTAAAGAACTGAAGCAGACGATTAACTCTTGACATTATATTCTAATATTTCGTTTAAGCCCTCCAGGATAATATTTGGGTGGGCAAAGATGCGGTTTTTTAACCGTTTCTCAAAAAAATGATAATTACCGCCAGTGAGAACGGTTTTTACTCCAATATATTGTGATTCATAGAGTTTAATGACACCTCCCACCTCTTCCGCCACCCCGTTCATCACTCCCGAAAGCAGGGAGTTGGTGGTACTGTTACCCACCAGGGTTTCAAAATCATAATTGGCCTCAATTTCAGGCAAACGCCCGGTAAAGGTATGCATGGCTTTGAAACGCATGTCTATTCCTGGAGAAATTCCCCCTCCGAGATATTCTCCGGAAGATGTCAATAAATTGTATTTGATACAGGTTCCTGTATCCACCAGCAGCACAGCATTTCCCTTATAGCGTTTCCAGGCTCCAACCACTCCTGCCAAACGGTCACTCCCAAGTGTACTTGCGCTGGTATAAGCATTTTTAACCGGAACAGGAGTGTCTTTGGTAAAAGGTATACAGGTGATTTGTTTTCCAAGGTCTTCGACAAAGGCTGGCAAATTCTTTTTGACTGTCGACATCAACATCTTGTCTGGTTTCCTTTCTCCTAAAAAACGGAATATGGAAGCCGGCTCGGTGAGGTCGAATGTCCCTGCCGATAGGAAGGTATCACCTTCAAACAAAGCCAGCTTAGAGCGGGTATTGCCTATATCCAAAACAAGGTTCATGACTCAAAATTAGTAAACGGTTTGACTTCCTAGAAACATTCGACCCCAATGGGGTCGGGAGGAGGGAGATACTAATTATTTTCTTAGCCTTCAGCCCTACCACTACTTTTGCCTTTCCTCTTTGAAATGTCGTAAATTCGAGAAAATTCCTGAATTCCCTGAATCATGATTGTTCTACGCAGGAATACCTACTTATTACTAATCATTTTTGGATTCTGCCTCGAATCCTGCACCATACGCTTTGCGGCTCCTGTTGCCTTTCATGCCGAGTTTCCCTTTATCTGCTTCAACAAAGCTTGCCGGAAGAAGGCGTTTTATTATGAGGGAAGAAAAAAGTCCAAAGCTCAACAGCCCCAACCCAAAGTAAAGCCGGCGACTAAATCGGTGCCGCAGTTCTAAGTGGGGCGATAAATTTAATAGCGTAACGGCATTGCATGATGGAACGCTGATTAAATATGATTGTTTATGATTAGTTATGATCAGAGCGTAAATCATTTTTTATCATAGCCAATCATAGCAATCTGCGTTCCATCATGCATCGTACTTCCTCACGGTTGTCACCATCAACGATCTTACCAGCAAGCCGGTCTGGAATGACATAAGCTCAGGTTCAAGCGGGAAATAGACCGCTCATCATCCTTTCGTATCTCTTTTCTAAAATTATTCCTACTTTCAGGCTTCTAAATTCGTTTCAACGAAGTAATAACAGAACCTGAACATGAAAACAATTTTATTCTCATTCGGTAAATCATCAAGACTCATCCTCTCCGGGTTGAGCTTATCTATATGCTTGTCCTCCTACGCCCAGGACAAAGCCACCGAAACCAAACATTTCATTGACAAAGCCAACATGGACGAGTCGGTAAAGCCCGGTGACGACTTTTACCAATACGCCAACGGTGCCTGGATCAAAAACAATCCCGTACCGGCCAAGGAAACCAGGTGGGGTAGCTTCATGCAGCTGCGAGACTTTAACTCCGAGGCCCTGAAAAAGATTCTGCAGGAAGCTGCAGCCAGCAAATCCACAAAAGATACTGTTCAAAAAAGAGTAGGCGACTTTTATGCTGCTGGAATGGACAGCGTAACCATTGAAAAGCTGGGCTATAAACCGATTGAAGCAGACCTGAAACGCATTCAAGCCATCAAAGACCTGAAAGGAGTGCTGAATGAAGCCGCTTCTATGCGAACAAACGGTTCCGGTCATCCACTCTTTGGTTTCTCCATTGATCAGGACAGGAAAAATGCTGAGAAGTACCTCCCCCGCCTCTCTCAGGGTGGCACCACTCTACCCGATCGGGATAACTACCTGAAAAGTGATGCCCGTTCCCTGAAAATTCAGGAGGCCTACAAAACCTATATTACGTCCCTATTCAAACTCACCGGTGTAGTACAAGCCCAGGCCGAGAAAAATGCGGAAACCATCTTTCAACTGGAAAAGAAACTTGCCGGTAGCCAGCTGAGCCGGGTGGAAATGAGAGATCCAGTGAAGACCTATCACAAGTATGCCGTGGCTGATTTCAACAAAACCACTCCCGACCTGGATTGGAAAGCATTGATGATACAAATGAAAGTTGCCTCACCAGATTCGTTTACCGTAAACAACCCGCGCTTCTTTACTTTCCTGGATACCCTCGTCACCGCTACTCCACTGGCTGGCTGGAAAGTTTATCTGGAATGGAATATTTTAAAGACTGCCAGCCCTTACCTGAGCTCTGCTTTTGTAAACGCTTCTTTCGAGTTCAGTAAAGTTATTTCCGGTCAGAAAGTGCAGACTCCAAGATGGGAACGCATGTCGGGGCTTACAGACAAGAGCATAGGAGAGTTACTGGGCCAGTTATACGTAGCCAAATATTTCAACCCCCAGTCCAAAGCCCGCATGGACGAGATGATTCAGAATCTTTTGAAGGCTTATGAAATGCGAATCAAAGCATTGGACTGGATGAGTGAGACTACCAAGCAAATGGCCCTGGCCAAATTACATACACTTGCTCCTAAAATCGGATATCCCGACAAGTGGAGAAAATACGAGGGACTGGCAATCAACCGGGCCACGTTTCTTCAAAATGTACGCGATGCCGGAAAATGGAATTATACCGACATGATCAAAGACCTTGGAAAACCGGTGGACAGAACAGAATGGGGGATGACTCCTTCCACCGTAAACGCTTATTACAATGCCCAGCTGAATGAAATTGTTTTTCCTGCCGGGATACTTCAGTTTCCCTTTTTCGATGCCAAAGCCGATGACGCCATTAACTATGGAGGAATCGGGGCTGTCATAGGCCACGAGATTTCTCACGGGTTTGATGACTCCGGAAGCAAATACGATGAAAAAGGAAATCTCCGTAACTGGTGGACAGATGAAGACATGAATCAGTTCAAAGCCAAAACGAAAAAACTGGGAGAGCAGTTCGATGCCTACACCGTACTCGACACCTTGCATGTAAACGGCAAACTGACCATGGGAGAAAACCTGGGCGATCTGGGTGGATTGAATGCTGCCTACCAGGCTTTTAAAATGACCAAGGAAGGCATGTCTAACGAACTGGTGGATGGGTTTACTCCCGACCAGCGCTTCTTCCTTTCCTTTGCCCAGGTATGGAGAGGCAACACCCTTCCTGAAACCGCTGCCCAGCTTATCCTTACCGATCCCCACTCACCCGGCGCATACCGTTCTATCGGAGCTCCGGTGAATATGGATGCCTGGTATACTGCCTTTAATGTGAAGCCGGGTGATAAACTTTATAAGAAACCTGAAGATAGGATTCGGATTTGGTAGGCCTTCGACTACGGTGCCTTCGGCTCCGCTCAGGCACCGTTCATCCCAGCGTGTGTCATCCTGAACGAAGGGTAAGGATTGTGTGTAGGGTGAAGGATCTGCTTGTGCGGCTAGGGTCCAGTTGTGCGTGCGTAATTTTACCACTAAGGCAACCCAACAAACATAAATATGAAGAAAGCCTTGTCTCCAATCTCCTGCAGACTAGCCACCCTAAAGGACATAAACGTACTAGTTGATTACCGTATACTCCTTCTCAAGGCCGTCCAAAAAGAAATTCCTCTTCAGAACGAAAAAAAACTAAGGACCGCACTCCAGGCTTATTATAGCAAGGCAATGAAGGAAAAGACCTGTTTCAGTTACATTGCCGAAAGCCAAAAACAACCCATTGCCTTTGGAACACTTATCCTGTGGAACAAACCGGGGAATTTTTTTACGATTACCGGAAAAAGCGGGTACATCCTTAATATGTATACACTTCCAAAGTACAGGGGATTGGGCGCTGCCTCGATTATTCTCGACAAACTGATTTTACATGCAAGAAAGTTAAAAGTACGCAAGCTGGAGTTGCATGCTACTCCTATAGGGGAACCTATATATCGGAAGGCGGGGTTTAAGGAGCATCCCAATAAGGTGCTGGAAAAACTACTGTGAGCTAGAGAAATTTTCATTTGGTTTTTCAGCCTGACCTCAATCCATGCCGATAAAGAATACTAATGCTAATCTCAAGCAGAATAAACGAAAGGAGGAAGGCTGTTCCCAAGGAAATAAGGATTTTTACAAAAGTTCCAAACGAGCTGTATTTCCAAACCAAAGGAAAAGTAATCAGAGGCGTAACAAATATCGCCCACCAAAGCATTTCTCCAATGATATCAATTGAGTTTTCTGACATGGAATTATGAAATCATCTGTTTTCTGGCTTACCAAAGTTATGCCAATAACAATCAGTTTTCAGCTTACCCAATCATTCTTTGTATTTCACGTTAATAGCTGCTCAAAGAACCCACCTATTTGCCTTTCGGAATCAATAAAATGAATTTCCAAAATCCAATGCCTCTTGTTTCCATTGGCATCGGGCAGAAACATATCATTTGGATTTTCGGGGTGGACATACAGTCCGTAATTCTTCGGATCTAATTTCTCATGGGGAAAATGTCCGATAAGATGTCCGGCAAGCTGTCCACCGTATAAATAACCGTATTGCTTCGCCAGTCCAAGAATGTACTGATGGTATTCCGCCCCGGTAAGTCTCGTTTGGAGAGAATACCATTCTTTTGCCTCGTACCAGGCCTTTTCAATATCCTCCTTTAATTTGTGTTTGTAAGGATCCCGGCCGATTACATAAGTCCTTCCAAAGTCTGCTTCCCACTCTTCAAATACGGGTCCGAAGTCCAGGAACACTATCTCATCCTCTTCCAAAGTCAGGTCTGGTGGATTATCATCATAGGGTTTTAACGTGTTTAATCCTGCCCTTACAATCCGTTTGTGCCAGTATTTTTCGATTCCAAAAAGCTCAAAGGCCAGATTGAAAATTTCGGTGTTCAGTTGTTTCTCTGTTTTGCCGGGTGCAATAAGTTCCCTGTCTTCTATTGCCTTAAATAGCTGAATGGCTTTTTGCTCGGCTTCCATTAACTTTTCCAGTGTTGTTGTCATTGTTCGTGTTTTAGAGTGCAATGATAGTACCCTGGAATTGGAAAAAAGTTGTCCTGTGACAACAAATACCCTCCTGTATGGTCAACCTGCCCGCCAGAGGTTAAAGGAGGGCAGAAGACGGGAGGTGGGATATACACTTTCAACAAGATTTCAACATTCTTTGTAAGTAAATAATTTAATCAACAATAAATGACCGGATATTGCCTTGTCTCCCGAATTAATGTATCTTGTATACAAGTTTCGAGTCCGACAGAAAAATAGCATATTCAGGTTGTAATAGTCCAATTCAAATCCGGGTGTTTTTTACGCCCATTGGAGTATTTTTTTTAGGTACTTCCAGCTGTCCGAACGTCGAAAACCCGCTCCCTTTTTACGCGTATGTTAATTATTTAAAGTGTTTCGGAAAACGGGACAAGCTGTCCGTCTTCTCTTGAAACATTGGCATATTAAATACGTATTAGTATTAACCCGCTTCCAGTTAAATGAATAAAAATTACAACTTCCTTTTTTTTCTGCTTCTCCTTCATTGCCTTTCTCATCCTTCTTTGAAGGGACAAGTGGTAATTAATGAGTTGGGCATCGCCCCTGCCTGTGCAGGTTGTGACGAAGGAGGGGGAGGGGAATACATAGAATTGTTTAATCAGGGGCCTTGCGCGATAGATGTCAGCTGTAATGTTCTTGTTTTTTCAGGAACCGATGGTGGAGGCAATCCAACCGCCTGGACAGTTACCATCCCTTCGGGAACAACAATCGCAGCCTGCGGATATTTTGTCATTGGAGGAAGCGGCCTTGCTCCTGGAGTCAGCTGGACTGCCCTCGCAACAGGAGGAAGTATCTGGAACAACCCTGGCTCAGCAGTGAACCTGGATATTTCAACCACCAGCAATTCGGGGTTGAACGGACTTAGCCCAGGCACCCTGTTTAATACGGAAGGGCAGGTTGACCTACTCGATCCAAGTGGTAACAGTCTTAGTTCCGTATCCTACAATTCCGGAAATAATAACGGAGCTTATACCGGAGCGAATACCGCCTTCTCCAATGCCCCTGGCGTTTGCACGGCAATTAATCCGATCCTTGCCCCTCTCAACTCTACCAACAACGTAAACGACATCTGGAATGCAGGTGGCGGACAACATGGGATTGAGTTAACAGCCGGAGGAACCTATGTATCCACCAGTATACTAACACCTGGTGCCGCCAATGCCAGTCAGATTTCCTGTTCTTCCTCCGGTGTCACCACT
>Ga0207114_1066_pt1 | contig 33068 bp, 35 predicted proteins | sample Alteio_BWMinHeat_70_FD_153560 | JGI IMG/M metagenome (GOLD analysis project Ga0207114, IMG submission 153560) | Enriched cells from forest soil in Barre Woods Harvard Forest LTER site, Petersham, Massachusetts, United States -... | ecosystem: Environmental > Terrestrial > Soil > Temperate forest >... | reverse complement strand
ACCTTCCTATGCGCATCTAAATTGCCTGCTGAATCAGCAGCATCTCATCGCTGAAATCTTCGATCTGTTCAATTTTGCTCACATTCGCGGTTCTTGGCTGGGTGGATTCACGCGGCGGAGGCGAAAGTAAAAGATTTATTAATGTTTGAACGGACGATTTTTAGTCATGCAGAACTACATTGAGCAGTGACTTATGAACCTTGATGCCGCCGTTGTACTCAATAAAACCCAGACTGCGAAAGCGATTCATAAAGAAACTGACCCGGGACCGGGTAGTTCCGATCATCTCCGCCAGACTTTCCTGAGTGATCTTCGGTATCAACGTTTCCGGCTCGCCGGGCTTGTCGAATTCCGCCATCAGCAAGAGGATTCTCGCCAGACGCTTCTCACTCGAGTTGAAAAGCTGATCGACAAGATCGGCCTGGGTTCGCATGCTGCGGGCGAGCAGAAACTTTAAGAACAGATCGGAGAAGGCATGCTCCTCGTGTATCACCCGGATCATCTCCTCCCTCTCGATCTTGAGTGCTGTACAGGCGGAAATCGCGGTGGCAGTTGCCAGCCGAAGACCGATCACTCCGGCCATCGACTCCTCGCCAACGAAGTCGCCTTCGGAGAGCAGAGCGATCGTGGCTTCCTTACCGCTTTTCGAAACAACTGTGAGTTGTGCGCGGCCCTTCTGAAGATAGAAAACGGCATCAGATGGATCGCCCTGGGAAAAGAAGGCCTGCTTTGGCTTTAGTTGAACGATTCTTCGCCCTAGTCCGGCTCTTGCTAGAAAGCCGATCGCGTCAAAGACTGCATTTAGCTCTGTCATCTGAAATAGCCCTTTCCCGAATGCGGTCTTGGCGCGGAGAATCCAGAATTGCTACGCGACCGCAGCCGATCTGAGGTAAATAGGGGAATTTCCTAAATATTATAAATTGTGTGATGGAGTCTTTGCATGTGCGTTGCGACCATTGCGCTAACCTTCTGATTGCTAGCACGATACTTCGAACATCCTGATGTCGATTCGAGTCGCATAGTACTGGGACCGACGACGTTATTTCGCGGGAGTGAAGGCGTGATCGAATCATACTTCTGCATCAGATCCACTTTCTTCTAAGCAACCACACTTTAATCGCTTGCGTAAGTCCCGTATAGCCAAGCAGGGTCATCATCAGGATCGGCCAGTACAAGTGAGGCAGGTGGACGAGACCCAAAGAAGAGGCCAGTGGGGAATACGGCAGCCATGCTCCAATGGCCATGATAGAAAGTGTTGTAACAGTCAGTGGCCAACTTGCTCGACTCTGTATGAAGGGAATTTTGTTGGTGCGAATGACGTGAATGATGAGGGTCTGCGTCATCAGGGACTCGACAAACCAGCCGGTCTGAAATACGGGAGCGCGAGACGGGTCCCAGCACTCGAAAAGCCAGAGCATGACGAAGAAAGTCGTATAGTCGAAGATCGAGCTGATAGGACCGATGAAAAGGATGAAGCGCTTGATCTCTCCTATGTTCCAGGGCCGCGGCCGCGCCACTTGCTCTTCGTCCACTGCGTCCGTGGGGATCGGCACTTGCGAGAAGTCATATAGAAGGTTGTTCGTCAGTACCTGAATTGGGGCCATCGGAATAAATGGCAGAAAGGCGCTTGCTCCCAGTACGCTGAACATGTTTCCGAAGTTAGAGCTCGCTCCCATCCGGATGTACTTGAGAATGTTAGCGAATACCTTCCGCCCTTCAATGACGCCGCCTTCCAGCACCATTAGGTCCTTCTCCAGCAGGATCAGATCCGCCGACTCCTTCGCGATGTCCGTAGCTGTATCCACTGAGATGGCGATGTCTGCGGCTCGTAATGCGGGCGCATCGTTGATTCCGTCTCCCATGAATCCGACGACGTGCCCCTTGCCCCGGAGAACGCGGACGATCCGCTGCTTGTGGGAAGGAGAGAGGCGAGCGAAAAGCGTCGTTCTTTCTGCCGTCTTGGCTAATTCGGGGTCGGACATTTTCTCCACGTCTGCACCCAGCACCATTGGATCAGCAGAGAGACCAACGTCCCCGCACACCTTGCGGCTGATGAGCTGATTATCACCAGTGAGGATTTTCACTGCAACGCCATGTTTGTGAAGTGCTTCGATTGCGAGTGCCGCGCTTTTCTTAGGAGGATCCAGAAACGCTACATATCCTTTGAGCACGAGGTCGCGCTCGTCATCCTTTGAGCAAACCTTCATTCCTGATAGCTCTTTGGTCGCCACCGCCAAGACCCGGAAACCATCGTTACTGAGGCTTTCATACTCTTCCCTCAGCCCCTTCATCAGATCTGGATCCATTGGCGACAGCTTCCCGTCCAGTTCAAAATGAGAACACTGATGGAAGACCTCTTCGGGAGCGCCTTTGGTGAGAAGGATCGCCTTGCCATCGGGATTTTCTACCAATACGGACATCATGCGTCGCGTGAAGTCGAAAGGAATCTCGTCCAGCTTCTTGTGCTTCTCGATCAGCACTTGCTGGTGGAAGTCGGGACTATCCAGAATTGCCCGATCGAGGAGGTTCTTAAGTCCCGTCTGGAAGTGACTGATAAGGTAGCCATCCAGTAGCACTTCGTCCGTTTCCCGTCCCGCAACATTGCAATGACGCTGGAGGACGACGCGATCTTCCGTAAGCGTGCCAGTCTTATCGGTGCACAACACATCCATGCCTCCGAAGTTCTGGATGGCATTGAGATGCTTAACGATCACCTTCTTACGGCTCATGGCGAGCGCACCCTTGGAGAGACAGACAGAGACGATCATGGGCAGCATTTCGGGGGTAAGGCCCACAGCCACGGCCATCGCGAAGAAAAAAGCGGCCTTCCAATCGTGCTTGGTGAAGCCATTGATGAGAAAGACCAGTGGCACCATGACAGCCATGAGCCGAATCATGAGCCATGTGAAGCGGCTGAGCCCCTGGTCAAAGCTTGTCGGCGTTGCCTCCTCCGTGATCGAACCCGCCATGCTGCCGAGATAGGTGTGAACTCCTGTCACTACTATGACTGCGGTCGCCGTGCCACTTTGAACGCTGGTGCCCATGAAGCAAATGTTCGTGAGCTCTGTCGGGGCGCTCACGACTTTAATCTCAGGGTCGTGGAACTTCTCGACCGGGAGGGACTCCCCGGTGAGGCTGCCCTGGTTGACGAATAGGTCTTTCGACGAGATGACCCGTACATCGCCCGGAATCATGTCGCCGGCGGAAAGCTTAATGATGTCCCCAGGCACCAGATCCCGGAGCGGCATTTCTCTCGCGTCGCCATCACGAACAACGGTGGCGGTCACGTGAATCATAGCTTTGAGTTTTGCCGCGGCCGCGCCTGCGCGGGCCTCCTGCAAGAAGCGGAGCGCAACGCTGAGTACCACCATGCACGCCATTACAATTCCGGCGCGCGCGTCCCCAGTAGCAAAGGATATGGACGATAAAATCGCCAGCAGAACCACCAGCGGGTTGCGGATGATTTTGAGAAGGCGGCCGGCCCAGCCTTGCCGTCGTTCTTGTGCCACTTCATTCGGACCTGTCGTGCGCGCTCGCTCGTCAGCTTCCGCTTGGGTCAGGCCACTGGAAGAAGTCCGCAAGGAGCGGAGCAGCTCTTCGCCGTCCTTCCCGGCCGCATCGAGGACAGCGGGTGAAACACGTATGTTCTCGTCCTTCGCCTTCGTGTGAATCGGAGGCTCGTCCCGCCTCGCCGGGATCCCCGTGAGGCTAACGACTCCTGTTCCGCCGGCTATGGCTAAGGGCTCCACCACGTCATGCGTATCAGGTATTGTCATCATTCCTCTGACCGCTTATCCAAGTTGCTTCTATTGCGTGAGCCTCGGTCTTGTAGATTCCCTCATCGGTGTGGAGGAGGCATGAGCTGACCGGCGCGCTAGCCAGATCCGTGGCGCCGAGCACGCGGCAAAGCACGTGCTGTGCAGCACAACGCCTCGTCATCCGAGCCCAATAAAAGCCGTCACAGCTTGGTTCTGGTGGAACAGCGGTTCGAGACGACTGTGGGGGCGCCATCGAAAGCGTTGCCACGTACGTCCTCGATTCGGCCTTGGATACATCGGCATTTAGCCGGCTCGCGGCTATCATCCGCGGTATCTTGCTCTCTACCTGAGGGAAACTTAAGGAAAAGTTGCCATATCCTTTTCTAGTGCCCGGGTTTCTACTCCTTCGGTCTCAGTTGCCAACGTCGCGGACTCTTTCTCCTGGCGGGGAACAGGGATACATAGCACAGGACAGTGGACTCCGGATATCACCTGGAGCACAGTGCTGGTCTGCATGTCTTCCTCCGACAGCATCGTCGCAGGGCTGCCCAGAACCACCAGATCGACTTGATGCTTGAGGACAAAGTCCACGATCACCGGCCCAGCTTCGCCAGTAGTCACTATGTGTTCGACCGGAACCGTGTGCGATTCGTTCATTGGCGCGAGAAAGCGCAGACGTTCCAGCTGATTGCGCCGCTCAACGTCATTCTCTGCCGCTGCAGAATGTAAAACCGTCAGCTGCACGTGCGCGATGCGGTGTGCCGCGGTCAACGCAGACAGGGAGCAAGCGGAGAAATCCGTCGCCAATAGGACGGTTCTCCATTTTCCTGCCCAAGGCATCAAGGGTTCGACGTCGGGAGTGACCGTCAAGATCGGGCACTCAGTCTTTGCCAGGAGTTGACGTGCGACCTCGCCGAGAGCCGCACGGCCAAGTCCTGTCCTGCCTCGCGTTCCGAGAACCAGAAGATCCCCGCCATCGTCACGTACTGTCTGCAAGATGAGTTCGCAGATGTCGCCTGTCTCAACGACGGAGTGAACAGGAATTCCGTCCGCTCGCAGTCGTTCTTCAACCCGATTCAGCTCTTTGAGAGCCGCTTGATCGGCGGAGAGCGAGCTGGGCACTCCCGTGGGAAACGCATAACCAATGGGGTCTATCACGTGCACGAGTACCAGTTTGGCGCCATGACGGAGCGCTATGGCTTGGGCATAACGAAGCGTGGACGAGGATTGCTCAGAGAAATCTGTCGCCACAACGATCGTTTCAAATGGGAACTGCTTGGAGCACGTCATAAGATCTCCTTAGATGGCTACGCTTGGCCACTTCCACTCTCGTATTTGCTGACGATCAATCCCATGCTCATTCGCGTAATTCACGGAGTCGATGATCTGGTCCTTCAGCCACTCCTTCGTATGGGACCCAATCGTTTGTAAAGCCGGCACCCTGTCGATCACATCGATCGCAAGATTGAATCGGTCTACCTGGTTCAAAATCGCCAGTTCCAGCGGCGTATTGATATTGCCCTTCTCCTTGTATCCACGCACATGGAAATTGTCGTGATTTGTTCTCCGGTACGTCAGCTTATGAATCAGCGAAGCATAGGCATGGAAGTTGAAGATCACCGGCTTATTCGTGGTGAACAGGCTATCGAACTCGCGATCCGAGAGTCCGTGAGGATGTTCTCTCTCCGGCATCAGCCGAAATAAATCGACCACGTTGACAAAGCGAATCTTGAGAGCGGGGCACCGCTCCCTAAGAATCGCGACAGCTGCCAGCGATTCCGAAGTTGGAATATCACCAGCGCACGCCATCACCACATCCGGGTCCTGTCCGTCATCGTTGCTGGCCCAGTCCCATATCCCTATACCCTTCGTGCAATGCTTCACCGCAGCGTCCATGTCCAAGTACTGCAGATGCAGCGCCTTGTCAGCGACAATGACATTCACATAATCGGTGCTTCGCAGGCAGTGGTCTCCAACGCTCAGCAGGCAGTTCGCGTCCGGCGGCAAATAGATCCGCGTCACCTCTGGACTCTTGTTTGTCACGATATCCAGAAACCCGGGATCCTGATGAGTGAATCCGTTATGGTCCTGCCGCCACACTAGCGATGTGATTAGCAGATTGATGGACGAAACAGGAGCTCTCCACCGCAGCTCCAGCTTGCTCTTCTCCAGCCACTTGGCGTGCTGGTTGAACATCGAGTCGATGATGTGGACAAAAGCCTCATAGCTCGAAAAAAATCCGTGCCGCCCCGTCAGGACATATCCCTCAAACCATCCCTCCAGCGTGTGCTCGCTCAGCATCTCCATCACACGCCCATCGGTCGAGAGATCGCCGCCGTCAGCATCCTCCGGCTTCATTTCCGCCATCCATGTCTTCCCGCTCGCCTCATAGATCACCTGCAGTTTGTTTGAGGCGGTCTCGTCCGGCCCGAAGACACGAAAGTTCTTCATGTTCTTCCGCATAACGTCCCGTAGAAAATGAGCGAGCGTATCGGTAGGCGAAACCTCAATCTGGCCCGGCTGATCCACCTTTACTGCATAGTTACGGAAATCGGGCAGATCAAGAGGTTTCCTCAGTCCCGCTCCATTCGCGTGAGGGTTGCCGCTGATGCGCCTCGAGCCGAGTGGTGCCATCGCCTTCAACTCCGCAATCAGCCTACCGTCTTCATCGAACAACTCTTCCGGCCGGTAACTTAGAAGCCATGACTCCACCAGCGCTAAATGCGCCGGATTGCTAACCGGATCAAGGATCGGCATCTGGTGAGCCCGCCACGATCCTTCCAGTCTGTGCCCGTCCAATTCCTTCGGACACGTCCACCCCTTCGGCGATCGCAAAATGATCATCGGCCAGCGTGGCCGCTCCGGCGCCACTTCTGCGTTTCTCGCATGATTCTGGATCGCGCGAATTTCCAGCACGCACCGCTCCATCGCATCCGCCATCTTCTGATGCATCAGCGTCGGATCATCGCCTTCGACGAGATAGGGGGTCCATCCATATCCACGGAAGAGGCTCTCCAACTCCTCCGGCGAAATCCTGGCGAGAATCGTAGGGTTCGCGATCTTGTATCCGTTCAGATGAAGCACCGGCAACACCGCGCCGTCGCGGATCGGGTTGAGGAACTTGTTCGAATGCCATGATGTCGCCAGCGGTCCGGTCTCCGCCTCGCCATCTCCCACGACTACCGTCACAATCAGGTTTGGGTTGTCGAATGCCGCGCCAAACCCATGCGAGAGGCTATACCCTAACTCGCCTCCCTCATGGATGGAACCTGGCGTCTCAGGTGTGCAGTGACTTCCGATGCCGCCGGGAAACGAGAACTGCTTGAAGAACTTCTGCATGCCGGCCGCATCCTCGCTCATCTCCGGATAGACCTCTGAATACACTCCCTCGAGATAGCTGTTTGAGAGCGTCGCAGGAGCTCCATGGCCTGGCCCGGCGAGGTAGATGAGGTCGAGGTCATACTTGTTAATTAGGCGATTCAGATGCACCCACGTAAACGTCTGCCCCGGGTCGGAGCCCCAATGCCCAAGCAGCCTGTTTTTGATATGCTCCGCCTTCAACGGCTCGCGCATCAGCGGATTTGCTTGCAGGTACAGCATGCCTGCGCAGAGATAGTTGCAGGCGCGCCAGTAAGCATCCATTCTGCGCAGTTCGTCGGCACTTAGAAGTGCCTCTCCTATCGACGAAGCATCGAATTCCAAAGACGGAATAGAACTAATCATCAGGTTACCTCTTGCAACAAGCGCCACTGAGTAGTTGTAGCTTGCCTCAGCTCTTTGTGAATTCGAGGACCACGCGTGACGCTACGTCGCCATGCTCGAGCCGGTCGAAGATTTGGTTGATTGAAGATAGAGGCTGCAGCTCGATATCGGCCTTGACTTTGCCATCGACCGCGAAGGCAAGGGCTTCGGCCATATCTTGACGCGTGCCGACGAACGAACCTCGAATGGTGATGCAGTTCGACACTACATCGAAGAGCGGAACCGGGAACTCGCCCGGTGGAAGCCCAACCAGGACACATGTGCCGCGCTTCCGGGTCATGGCAACACCCTGCCTGAATGCGCTGATGGACGGTGCCGTAATCAGAACGCCATGAGCTCCGCCGCCGGTCTGCTTCTTTAAGGTCGCTGCCGGGTCGCCTGCTCTGGCATTGATCGTAAAGTCGGCGCCCAGGCGCTTGGCATGGGCCAGCTTGCCATCATCGATGTCAACCGCACAAACGAGCAATCCCATCGCCCTGGCATATTGGATCGCCAGATGCCCCAGTCCGCCCACGCCTGAGATTGCAATCCATTCACCGGGCCTGGCGGCGGTTTCTTTGATCCCTTTGTAGGTTGTGATGCCGGCACAGATTAGCGGCGCGGCTTCCGCAGCCCCAAGGCCGGCAGGCACATGGGCAACATAATTCGGGTCGGCGACGAGGAACTCGGCAAAGCCACCATTCCGGGTATACCCGCCGAACTGCGCCGCTGCGCAGACTGTTTCCCACCCGGTCAAGCAATACTCACAGTGACCACATGCTGAGTACAGCCACGGCACCCCCACACGATCACCCTCCTTCACAATCGTCACGCCCGGCCCGACAAGCGTAACCACCCCGATCGCTTCATGGCCCGGGATAAACGGGAGTGTGGGCTTGACCCGCCAGTCACCACGCACGGCATGAAGGTCCGTATGACATACGCCACATGCTTCGGTCTTGACTTGGATCTGACCCACGCTTGGGGAGGGTATGTTCCATTCTCGAAGCACCAAGGGCTCTCCGAACTGTTCGACGACTGCGGCGTTCATCTTCAATGCCATAAAAGTCTCCGATTGTGTCGCCCAATGTCCAAAACTCGAGGACCAAGGTGAATCGCGGTGTAGTCGATTGTCTCTCCACGGAGGTGCGCAAGCTGTGCAGTTTTGCTCATCGTCCGGGGCATTTGTGAGCAAAATTGCTCAGACTCCTGACTGAGCTCATCGGCGACCACGTGGGTAACCAGAACATGTGAATGTGTGGGCAATGCTGTGCTATCTCGATGCGGCGGCACGAGAGATCGACAGCACTCCGATGATCGGGTTGCGGCCATGGTGCGAGCTCGGCAAGTGAGACATCTAGTCGAACTGGCGTGCACAGATGTATTGCGGCGTTTTGCGAGAGCCTTTGGGCCGTATCCATTGTCGATGGACGCTGATATTTCGCGACGCTATCAAGAGGTCGACCTCTACCTCCGTCAGTCACATGCAGAGCGGGATTTGGGGACCCTGTCGCATTGCTTGAAGAAGCCTGCAATCACTTAGGCGAGAAGCTTGGCCCAAAAACTTAATCCGGCAATGCGTTACTCAATACGTCTTATGAATCGTTGCTCCAGCAAAACGATGCCGATCCCATCGGCATAAACTCTCACTCGATTCGCGGTTTCCGAACCAATCGCGCCGCTCTCAAGCCAAACCACACGCCCCGTCTGCAGGATGCCTTTGCTGGCGTTGGTTCCCTTAGTTCCTTCGTCTGCACACTCATAGGGTACGGATTGCGTAAGGACATATTCCGTCTTGAAGCTCAGTGGACTGACCATATTACCCACCTTCAACTTCTTGCTGCGGCCTGCAGGAATCATCTTCGGAAAGGATGAGCCGCATATCATGTTCTCCTTTCGGATTCCTGGAACTGATCGAGACGCCTGGGAGAATCTCGATCAGCAGGTCCGGATTCCTTGTTGTTTCGTATGGTTACTTCTTGTCCGCGCTCACTTCGGCAATCGTGCCTGCGCGACCCGTTTCGTCAATCGCCTTCATAAAGCTCAGCGTGGATTTTGGCGCGCGGACCTTGCCTGACAAGATTGACTCGAAGGATAGGTCGCGGCCATAGATCGCACGGGTGGAGTCGCTGTCGTGCTGAACCACAGCCCCGGCTAATGTGATTCCTGCAAACACACCCTGGGCACGCGAGTAGGTGAGAATCTCGGCATTCATCTTCCAGTCGGTACCAGCGGAAGCATGACGGCCTACCGGGCCTGCCGCGGCAGATGCGTCCCCGCTTAGCTGGAATTTGCTGGAGAGTAGATGCTGAAAACCCTGGTCGTTCATGACCAGCATGACAAGGTCAACGCCCTGTAGGCCGATCTGTAGTCCCAGGCTACCTCCTCCAACGGAGACGAATGCAGGAGCGCTCCAACCTCCGGCCGTGCGGCATGACGCGATACCTCGGCCGTGCTCGCCACCGGCGATGAAGCCGCCCTTGACCAGATTCGGAACTACAACAATGCACTTTGCACTACTCAGTACTTCTTCTGGAATACCCTTGTCAGGAGCTGTCATCAAAGCGTGGAGCACATCCGAGGACATTTGCAGGCGCTCAATCGCGTCCTGGTGTCCAGTACCAGCCCATAGGTTTCCGTTCGCCAGAGTAAAGGCGCCGATCAATAACAGAGACGTCATTTTCATAAGTTTTCCTTGCAGACAGCGCAGAGCTAAGAGGGACACATGTCAGATGGGCTGACTTAGCTCAGAACCATGAGGGAGCCGATAATGCGGACTCTTCTCCGAGTTGATTGTTCCAAAGATGTCGCAACAATAGCTGAGCTAAATAGCTCACTTTGGCTGATGAGAGAGAGGGATCTTTGTTACTAGCCTGTGGGCGCGACTTGATTGCCTGTGATGACAACCTTTATTGGAGGAGGCATCCGCAAAGATGCGGGTTCATCGGACACAGAAAGAATTGCGCTCCGCTGAATCTGATAAGGATAGACCGTTACCTTAGCGAGAACGAACCACGGATACTCCTTCAACTCAATATGCCCGCCTTCACCGATCAAGATAACGCCGCCGCAATTCCCGTTTGTATCTCAACCCCGCCTTCGCCCGCAGGTATTTCAACGGTGACGCGCTCGATAAACAATTCCGAATCAACCTCGGCCACGACGTATTCATCCCCATCACCGCCGTCGGCATCATTCAGGATGTCCACTACGACAGCCTCGAAGCAAATATCCAGCCCGTCATCTATTTGCCGTTTGACCAGGTACCGGAGGGCGAGGTAAACATTCTGCTGCGCTCGAGCGTCGAGCCTGCCTCGCTGACCGCTGCCTTACGCAAGGCCGTAATCGACACTGACCCGAGGCAGCCTCTGTAACAACAACGGAGAGCCGTCTCTCGCAGTCGCTTGCCCAGCGGCGGCTCATCATGCTGTTGATTGCTGCCTTCGCCATGCTGGCCATGATGCTGGATGGAGTGGGTGTGTATGGCGTATTTTCCTACTGGGGGGCACCTCAAGAAAGGGAAATTTATGTAGGCTAAGGGCGACCGGGGAGGAGTTCTGAGGCGACGCTGAGTTTCCGACCCTAACGATGGAGCGCAAATAGGTCGCCTGTGCAGTCGGGAATCTGCACAAGGAGGGATTAGTATCCTCTCCGTTATATCCATCGATCATGCACCCTACTTTGTGTACGGTCTTCACTACCAGAAGCAACTCTTAAAGAGGAGAATCTATGTCCGAAGCAAAGAAATGTGGCAATCCAGCCTTGTGTGCTGCGAACATCTGAATGTTCGATTTGGGAGATTTCCTTTGTCCGCTGTAAAGTATCCAACAAGATAGTGGTCGAATGATGGTCAGAATTGCTCGTTCAACCGCACGCCGGCAATTCCCAAGACACTGGAAGAACAGTCATATTTGACCTAAATTTTCCGGCAAATGTGTTCAATATTGCTCAGATTCGGAATGGTTTGAAGCTATAGATTTTGGGCAATACGGACTGAATAGAGTGCAGGTAGGTAGACGAAGCAGTCAAGAGATGTCAGGGAATACCACTCTCTGACTCTGGAACCTTCATTCCATTTGTGACGCGCTCTGGTCTTCCTTCCTGCGATTTTTCCCCGGGCCTTGAAAGATGCTCACCTCGCTGTTTCTAGAGGCATTCGTGAATCGAGGAGAAGCAAATGAACAATAGCAGCGGCGAGAGATACATGCATCGCAAGAACGCGGACAGGAGCTATGACTCCATCTGTTTGCAGTGCTTTCGTACTGTGGCCACCTCTAGCGATGAACTGGCTTTAGCTGAGCTTGAAAATCTGCACAAATGCAGTGAATGGGCAATGTACGCGAACGCTATAGTTGAAAGCCCATCCTGGCGCAGGGGCCATTATGCCTTGTAAATCATGTAACGGGTCTCTGGTGAAGCGTCATCGGAGCGGGTTGCTAGAACTCCATATTTTTGGCATGCTTCGGATTCGTCCGTGGGAGTGTGAGTCATGTGGACGCACACATTTCCGAGTGCGTCACCTCACGTTATGGTCGAAATTCTAGCAGCGCGAAAGCGTGCTACAGGCTACTTCTTCTTCAGCCACGCCTCAACCTCATGCTGTAGAGTAGGGCGTGCCGTGATGCTCGACACCTTCGACGGCCCTAGATCAGTCACTCTGAGGAAGACGGTATAGACACCGAGATCAAGCGTAACGCCGGGATCGTTTCCCAAGTCCACGGGAGCCCCCCAAATAAGAGTGGCGTCCATGCTGGCCCAGCTATACCCATACTGACCCGATCCGCCGACAACTTGAGCGGCGAGCGCAAGACCTTCAGAATCTGTTCTCAATGGCTCACACTTCCGTTTCATAAGAGCGGTGCAGTTTATCAAATCTCAGGCTGGCGATCTTCCACCCTTCAGGGATTCGAGCTAGGCGCTTCTCACGGGACCTTCATTGGAGCTGGCGAGGAGGGTCGACGAGTTCGGGTTGTCGCGCCAGCAAAAATGCAACGAACAAACTCGAGTGCACGCCCCTAATGGTGACGCGCATTATCTCTGCGTGTGTTCCTGTCTTCACGAGTTATGCTTTCCCAAAATATGGCTTGCGGGGATGACGCCGGCAATTCATGAGACATTGTTTCTCAGCTTAGAATAACAATCCTCTTAAGTTCCTGGGTTTCTGAAGCACTACAACTACCTGCGCGACCGATAGAATCCCCAGCCGCCGCCGCCGAGCAAAAACAACACTAAGAGAACAATCAATATGGTATACACGTTTCACCTCTTGTAAGTGGAACCTACACTGGCCTGGATAACAGCCGTGTAACTTTTCCACTACCAGCCTCGCAAATGACGAGGGTAATTGTCTGCTCACTTTAGCTCATTCAGGGGCAAAGATCAGCCGCACAGATATCCGTCTCGACATGCCGGGTGAGATCTGCAACAGATTCGCGAGGTAACGCCGCCAGCGGCTAAGGCAAGGAGTTTCGTGGAAGATAGTCTCTCACTAAGACCGAAGGCTACCCAGCAAAGTGTGGGCGTTCCGTCGCGGTATCCGTTCGAATTTGGCCTGAATTTCGCTCCATGATCGATTCAGCTTTGTTTGAACGGTCGGCGGCATTAACCAGGACCAGCACGCCCTTCTCTCCGATTTCACGATTCAGCAGAAAAATTCTATCTTCGGCGACTCCCATCGACTGCAGTGTTTCTCTCAGATCTACCTCTGAATACGTCTCTCTGGGTTCGTCGGATGAGAGGTCTTCATTTCGTCGAGCCATCTGGTCCGTTCCGCTGCGATGCAGATCGTGCTCAAAGCTTCGCCTTAGCTTCCAGGCCAAGCTGTTCCTTTCTTCTGAGACGACGTGTTGGTCTGGGGAATACGCCTCAATCTTTCCCAACTGTGCTTGCTTGCCTTCAACCGAGAAAGCGATTCTAATCTGACCATTGCTAAACCCGGCATCTCTCAGGTCAGCGATGGCCCCGTGGGCCGCCTGACTATCTGCGAAAAGAGCTACCACTAAGTTAGAAGTCTTCGGTCTTATCTTTTCTGTGAGGTCGGTATGCATGGTTTATTCTCCTTCTTGATTCGCAGTACCCTATCAAACTATGAGATGTGGCTCCGGTATAGGAAGCAAGAATCACGCCATTGATAACATCGACAACTTGCGCCCGGTTCACGCACAATGTAGGGATCTCAAGGTCTGTTGCTCGAGACTTGCAGGTCCTCGTATTACGCCACTCTTTTATCGACACACGCATGTCGACGCGCTACAATCGCGCCTCGACAAGACGCACGCCATATAGATCGGCCAGACTCCCGATGATCTGCTCGCGGTTGCGCGAGGTCTCGAAAAAGGCCATGACCAGATCGTTGAAAAGAATTTGGCTCCAAAAAGCCAGACCCGCTAGAGGCTAAGCGACCTTCCCGTCAATACCTGGCCCTCGGTTCGCGCCGGGGGCCCTTTTAACTCTTCTGCGCTCAGGCAATATCACATCATCGAAATGCAGTTCGTCTATATGCTGTGCGCTTGTTCTTTCTTTGAGGTTAACTGCTCCGTCCGGCAGGAACTCAAAGTCGTGGGTTCTGAAACAAAGCCCGCACAGCCAGTGATGCTCGACTGAGGTCTGTCCATCGTTTTCGCGGGTAACGCGTACCACACGCCCATCCCGCAAATATCGCATTGCTATTCCACAGGCCGGATTGAAACATTTATCGATCATTGGGACTCCTGCTTTCTAAGAAGGCCCCTCAGCACTCTACATTGCATGGGATGCGCTGGCCCCCTCGAAAGTGGGTTGCGATACACTTTGCATATGCAAACCAATGAAATCATTGCAGCACTTGATTCCGAGATAGCCCGCTTATCGCAGGTTAAAGACCTAATTATTGGAACAACTTTCAAACGCGCACCACGACCGGTAGCTCCCAAAGCTGCACCGAAGAAGAAACGACATTTCTCCGCAGAGGGGCTTGCGAGAATCGCTGCCGCGCAGAAGAAGCGCTGGGCGAAAGTTAACAAGGCCGCTAAGTAGCCATCCCTTGCACGGCAGGCCGGAAAAACTCATCGCTGTAATACCTTGCCTGCTTGCCGCACATATGCCGTCCTTCAATCAGAAGAATCTGCTCCTCCCGCCGCATGCCGATGATCTGATCCGCCGATACGCCTCCGATAATGTTTGCCAGAAGCTGGGCAGCAGGGAGGCAACACTGCTGAAGGGATTGGGCGCATATACAATTTCTATGCAACCGAGGAAAGCGTTAATGGCCCTGGAAAAGGCAAAGAAGAAAGCGGTAAAGAAAATCGCTCAGGTAAAACTAGTTCATCGCTAGAAGTTGCCACAGTGCGAAAGCACCTCAAACAAATGGAGTCGTAACTCCTGTCTGCGCTCTTGCGATACGTTTATTGTTGATCGTCGCTCATGCTCATTTGATTTCCCGGCAGTGGCGCGGTGAAGGCTGCTGCTGCCCCTTGCGACGGCTACAGCCGACCTTGTCAGTAAGGGAATCTCTGTTGTGGAGAATGACCTGAAGGCGACTATCCAGATTGCTTATCAGGCCCTGCCCGCTTCCATTACGAATAAGCCCGCTGCCGCTGCCGTCGAAACCGCTGCTACGAATGAAGTGAGTGTGCTTGCAGCCAAGGCCTCTTCCGCCTCCGGCGTTTCTCAGTAAATGAGGTCTTTAGGTGATAGCCGTGGCCTGGTCGGCGCTTCTTGCGCTGTCGGGCTGCGGCTTTGCGGAATGTTATGGTGCGCAACCTTCACGTCGCACAATGACTGTGCGCCCCTAAGCGCGACTTCCTTCCAAGGCATCGCCCTTGCAGGCCGGATGTCCGCAGTCGCACATCACTTCAGTCGTCCCCTTCACGGATTCGCAGTGAGCGCTGCAGGTCTTCTTACCGTCAGGGGGAATACAGCTACAGGCAGGGTTTGAACACTTCTTGGCGTCAGACATGGGTTCTCCTCGGAAAGGCCTGGTTGGCCGTTCCCTAGGTTGGATGCATGGATCGTCAATCCCAATAGAAATCCTAAAAATGGGGAAATTAGATAATGCCCGGCTTGGTCTGGATAATCGAGGCACTTGAAGGATGGGGCCTGACGCGCATTGCCGCGTGGCTGTCCTCGTTGTTCAGAAGCAAACCAAGAGTGAACTCCGCGGATGCTTTCTGTGCTGTCTTGGCCAGCAAGATCACTTTGTCATTACTACAACAAGCGATTATCTAACTTAGCGCGCACATAACGCTATGGTTGCACTTTTGGGAAACCAAGATCTCGGAGCTGGTTCTCGGTCACGGGATAGGGGCCGATTTCACCATGGGCGATTTGCTCTGGAAGTCCCACTTCCTTCAATTTCGTTTGCAGATCTTCAACAGACTTAAAGTGGACGCAGGTTGGACCGGGAGTGCACGCAACTGTGCGCGACACGAAGGTACCAATGTCTGCATAAGTGAGATTGATGCCATCGCTCTGTGGGTGAACATGAAAGTCCAGGTGCCGGTCATTCATAATGCTCAATAGTGTACAGCGGACTTACTAAACCTCAGTCAGGAATCACCTACCGGCCAGGCAGGCCGAAATGTTACTGACAGCGATCGGCGGCTGATAGACCTCACCTGTGGCTAGTATCCACAGCCCTCAGCCAGTCCGCCGGGGGAGGCTATTAGCCGAATTAGAAAAGGGGACACGGCCAGCAAGCCAAATCCCCTCATTCAACACTCTGGTGCTTAGACCAGCCATGCGGAAACTACTTTTTGTGTCCCCGCATCACCGTGTTGACCCTGTTGTCTCTTCGCCGGTTAGAATCGACCATTGCCTGTAATAGTGATGGTGATGCCGATGATGATGGTAGTGGTGATGGTGCCGCACCTCCACGACGACTTGGGGCTACGATGCCATAGGTGCCACGCAACAGAAGAGGAATCAATCCGAGAAAGAGAGCTTTTGTAATATTTTCTACCTACTGATGCCATACTAAGGACTTTCGATCAGCGTTGTCTGAGCAATACGGACCATATCCTGACCGTTCGTATTCCCACATGTTCATTTCTTTTGCGCTGTGTGTGCACTTTTGCTCAGATCAAGATCATCGAGGCCCGGTAGCGTTCATTTAGAAACACCATATTTGTCTAAATCGTCAGTAGTTTGTATGACCGTCAAGTCAATTTCAGGGTCACCACTTTCGGAGCAGGAAGTCTCAACCCGTATGCTGACCTTTTCATCTGCCTGCGGTTTTTGTGTCTTTTGCCCTCCCCCACCTGCACTATGTCCGGTCCTGTGTGAGTGGAGACAGATACATGAACGATCGCCTTTGCAAGGAACACATGCGCCGGGAAAATGCGGATGGCACCTTTGATTCCATTCGCCTGAATTGTTTCCAGACTATCGGCTCAGCTATTGCCCAAGGGGCTCTAGTCGAAAGCGAGAGATTGCACAAGTGCAGTGGCTAAAACCCTTTCGCTCTGCACAGACAGGACGCCGGCGAGCGCGTCAGCGGCTCTCAACGCCCGGACCCTTCGACTAGATTGATTTGAAGCTTGCACCGACCCCGGGATTGCGTTCGTAAACTGGAGAGACGCCATGGATAATTGTCAGGTACGATTTCAGATCTTCTCTAAGCTCGGCGGCATAACCATTGCCTATGCCAGAGTTGAGAATCTCGGCCAGCATGGCTTTGCTGCTCGCGGACATTTGGCTACTGATTTTGAGTCTGTCGATCAATTAAAGGACAAGCTTCGCGAAGTTGGATTGCCGCAGGAAATTGCAGTGCCTACCCATGAAACCTACAGCGTCACAGAAGAGCAGCTAGCCAAGCTCGGATTTACCGGAGACCCTTACTAGCCAGTGTGCTCCCTGCCGCCCGGCATACCCACGCTCTTTCCCGGCCAAATCTTTAGGCGCCAATCTCCTCACCGCGCGTGACGCCTGCCATGGCGTTAACGGTTCCGGCGGCAGGATCGGATTACGCACTAGCCTATGTGAACGCAAATGTACGGACCGCTGGAGCCCTGGATCAACAAGACTTGCCTCCCAAGTGAGATCGAACTCATCATGTATTTTGGTCGCCACTTCGCTTTTTTACGATGACGCCGCACGTCGAACTCAATTCGAACTTCGTCTTTCGCTCTAACGCCAGCTTTTCCAGGAGGCCTGATCCCGAAGTCGGTCTGCTTCACCATGGCCTCGCCAGTGTAACGACCGTCCTTTAGCGTCACGTGCACCGTGACCGGCCGCGTCTGCCCGTGCAGCGTCAGATAATGGTTTCGATAAAGCGATAGAGAGGCTGGGTCGGCAACAGTATCCGGAAACAGCTCAGCTTCGCCAGATCAACGGCGTGGGACCGGTGACTACTTTAGAGGTTGTGCTCACCATCGGCGATCCTAAGCGCTTCCCAAAATCGCGTGATGTTGGACTCTATCTTGGTCTAACGCCGCGCCGTGATCAGTCGGGAAATACAGATCAACAACTCAGAATCAGCAAAGCCGGAAATAAACACCTACGGACTCTGTTGGTTCAGTGTGCGCAATACCTTATGGTTAGATTTGGCCCAGATAGTGATCTCAAACGGTGGGGGGTAAAGATGGCCTCCGCGGGGGAAAGAACGGTAAAAAACGCGCCATCACAGCAGTGGCCCGCAAACTCGCCGTGCTTATGCATCATCTGTGGGTAACGGGAGATGTCTATCAACCCTTGCACAACATAACGGTGAGTTGCCCCGATTCTTGATGGGGCCTGTTGAATAAGTTTTTCCGCTTTCCGACTCAATCCGTGTTCTCGGTGACTGCGCTTTGCTCCTGGGCTTTTAAGCCGAAGACGAGATGGCAGCACCGACCTGATTCTGAGAACCCCAATATGCACACGGCTCCATAGATGCTCACTTATCCGATATTTTCATCTCGTGAAAAGGTAGAAATCATGCTGAAGGAGACGCTTTTGAAAACATGAAGCAAGAGGAGACTTCTCCATTCAGTTCTCGAAGATAGCCACGGATTCAACGTCCCCAACGACCGTACGCATGGCTGTAGAATCGTGAAAGTCTGATTACAGACCTCCAACTATGATGCAGCCCGGCAACGGCCCTAGACAATCGGCGCGGGACCTACAATCACGAAGTTTTTCTTTGTTAAAATCTTCACACCATCAGCCATTCTGCTTGGCACCGACCATGGTTCAATCCACCAATATCCCTTGCTATCCATGGCCACTGCATTCCAGGTGTCTTTCCCGGGATGGTCGCCGTTAACAGTAAGCCAGGCTTGTGCCCATTCATCATCTTTCAGTCCGGCGGCGATTCGCTTGCCCATCTTGTCAGCTATCTCTTCTTCGACGTCGAAGAGGCTAGGAGCCGCGTCCCGATATCCCAGGATTGTGGTCACCGGGCCGGCTTTCGATTTAAGGAGAGGCGCCCATTTTGCGCCCGGTCCTCCCATCGCGAAACCATTTGCAATGTTCATCTGCAATATGTATGGAGCAGCAAGGATCAGCGCCTTCATTCCAGAGTTGCTTCGCCACTTGGCAATCACTCGATCCGGCTGTACCCAGCAGGCCGATTTCCATGAGAGACATCCAGCGGCATTCCCATCTCCCGCGTACAGGAAGACGTCCGCCGGGCTGCTGAGAAGCCACTTAGGCTGGGTCCGAGGCTGCCATTTCGTAGTAAGAGGCGATATCAGCGAGAGAACCTCCACGCCGCCGGCATCGAGCAACCGCATTGGATCCGGGCGGTCGTACGCCTTAGCGCCACCTTGACCCTGCAGCGCACGTCCTCGATCGGCCCAGTTAGCTCGATCCAGGTTCAGGTCAACATTGATATTGCTTCGCGTAATCGACGCGGTACCCGGGTTTCGATTCTGGGAAGTGAAGCCCATTGCGGTTGCTGAATCTGATTTGCGGTAAGTCGTCCACAGATTGGCGGGATCGGCTGGAGCAGGGCCCTTTGTGAGAGTCCAGGTTTTTTGAGGTATAGGCCGTCCGGCTCGTGTTCCATTGGCTTCCAGTGGAAATTGATTCGGCATGAAGCCGTAACTCCCTCCCCATACCGTGGCCTGGATGTTCAGTTGCTGAATCCATTTGTTATCAGTGCCACCGAGACCGACAATATCGTCCCATGCCAGCTCCCGGCTCCAGTCATCGGTGTAGATTTCGATGTCTGTCAAGTCGACCGGAAAGCTGCCGAATAGAGAAACAGAGCGGTCGCCGTCACTCTCTTTAGGGCCCGCGTTCGGCGGCTGTCCGATGCCTATTGACGTGACGACCTGCCCACCGACCCCATTCGCGCTGAGGTGGTCGAGTAGCGCCTTGGCCCGATTTCCTGAAAGCTCATTGTTGTGAACGCGTTCTCCGCTTCGACTCGCGGAACCTGTTAAGGCCAGCCTCATATCCGGGTTGGTCTTCAACATGGGAATGACGGTTTGATTCAGAAACGTCTTGTGCTCGCTCTTGAGCGCCGGGACATCGATGTCAAAGTTATAGAGACTTGTCCATGTATTAACGCTGAACGGACTGCCCCAGCCGCGGTGGTCCCACTCAGCCTTTATGTCCGCCATCTTTCCAGATCCTGCCATGATTACCTCACCGAAGATCGTGAGAAAAGAATCAGGAACGTTTCGTACTCTCAGCCATAAAGTCTGCCTAACATTCGACGCAATGTTCTGTGTTGTCCATACGAGTGGCCGTGAGCACTGGTTATGGTGAAGCATGATCCCCAATAATCATTCCCGACCAGAAATCACTTGGAGACGCCTCGCTTAGCAAGGCAATCTTCTCATCTATCTATGCTCACAAGGCACCGTTGATACAACCACGAGATGATTTTCTAACGGCTTAAGAACGGCTGTGCGCGAGCCGTGGCCACTCTTAAGCATGGCGATGAGCATAGCAAGCAAGCGATCAGCGACACCACGCAAGGCGCGACCGTGGTTATGACCGACCTGGCGCAGGCGTGCATAGTGGTGTTTGCTGTGAGGATCATGCTGGAGACTGGTGCAAGCCCAATGATAGAAGGCGTTGCGTAGCCGCTGGTTGCAGCGGTAGCGCATAAGAACCTGCCTGCTCTTGCCACTTTGTTTGGTCACCGGCGCAATGCCAGCATGGGCCCTCAGGGCGTGATAGTCCCTGAGGGAGAGGATATGTGCTCCTTCGGCCAGCATGGTCGCTGTGATGATGCGTCCAACCCCAGGCAAAGAGAGCAGCACTGGGATGTCACGATGTTCTTGCGACATAGGGAAGTCATTCGTCGAGGCTGCCATCCGATCCAAGAGCTGCTGGGTCCGATCAGCGACTTGCTTGCGCTGCAGGTGAAGCAGGCGTAATTGCGGCAAGAGCAGAAGTGCATGTTCACTGATGGCTTCCGCGCTTCCACCCGCCAAGGGCAGTGGCGGAGCGGTCAGAATTTCGCCTACCTTCTCGGCGGTCCAGCGGCGGATGCGATGTTTCGCGAGCAGTTGTTGCAGGCGTTTTTCCGTCAGTTTGGTGGCTCGCTGCGGCGTGGGCGCCAACTCCAGCAGAGCCCAAAGCCAAGGTTCATCGGGCGTCGAGCAAAGCCGCAGCAGTTGCGGAAAGTAGCGCAGTAACAATTGGGAGAGCTGGTTCACGCACCGGCGTAGGTCGATGCCGACATTCTCTTCCGTCCGCGAGAGTTCGCGAATGCGAATGACATCCGGATGGTCCGGTCTCACGCGGCGAAAACAGTGTTGATCGGTGCGCAAGGAATCAGCTGCAACAAAGGCATCCCGGCGATCGTCTTTTGCTCCCGCAACCGTGTGCCGGTCGCGGAAGCGATCCAGTTGCTTTGGATTGATCGAGAATACGGCGTAGTTATGTTCCAGCAACGCCTCTACCACCGGTCCGCGTGGAACTTCGATGGCAACCGCGAGTGCAGACGCTTTGCCATTGGTCAACGCTTGCAAGAAGTCACAGAACTCAAGCATGTCCGCGCCACTATGTTCGATCCGGCGCTGGCAGATCGTCTCCCCGTTCGCATCGAGGATGCAGGCCTGGTGGAACCCCACTCCCCAGTCCACTCCAACATAGAAAAAGAACTCCTCCTTCACGGCTAACCTCCTTGGTGATGGCGCTCGACCTCCGTAGCCAACGTCAGCCCTGTACTGGCGCTCATTCAACCTGCTGATGGCGCAAACTCCCCACTGGACTTTCGGCTACGGGCCACCCAACCGGGGCGCTGCTCCGTTTTAGGCGCTGGTTCTAAATCCCTCGCTGGGGTTTTACGTGGCACTCCCGCCGGGCGGCCGAGCTGTCTATCTGCTTAGCTCATCCCGTAGCTGCTGGGAAGGGTACAGGGGTTTTCGCCGAGTTCACACCGTAGCCGGCCGTGTGAACTTCCATACAACGGCAGGCGGAATATTCATCCAGACGCGACCAACGCGTTCGGCATGCAATCCGAGCCGCTCCGTTGGAAAAGGGCAATTTGCTGTGTAAGTAAACTGGATCAGTTGGCCATCTGCAGCCAGCGCCTTCATCATTCCCCCCACGATCGCGATCCGATCATCGCCGTTCAAATTGCGAATGGGCAGACTCGAAATGAGAGTCTGCACCTGGGATATCCCCTCCTCACAAAGGATGGCTCCGGCATGCTCTGCATCGCCGCAGCGGACTCGGATGTTCGGAAACCGCTCGTGCAGGTGGGCAACAAGCGACGGATCACGCTCTATCACCAATAGGCGGTTGGCTGGGAGGCCGAGGCTGAGCAATGCGTCCGTAATTGATCCCGTGCCCGCTCCTACTTCGAGCACATGGGAGCTCCCGCAACCCACCTGAGACGCGATCAGTCTCGAAAGTTGGGGAGAACTGGGAACAAGAGCTCCCACCGCCAAAGGACTCTTAAGGAGAGACCGGATGAATAGGAAGATTCCCCGAGCTCCCGTTATGAATCTCATGCAATAGAGGACCAGCCAATTGACTGCAGCCTTACCGTGCATGAGAGCGTCACTGACTCCGTTCTGGGCTTTGGAGCTTGATCGCATGGTAAGGAACTTACAGATGCCGCCTTTCCCCGAGCAGCGCGCGACTACGCTGTTATTTCTGTTGAGAGGCGCGGTTCCCTCGTCGGAGGGCCGGAGGTGGCGAACTTACCGCAAACGTGACTTTACGGGAGCAATGCTAGCCTCTAATCAGAAAGATAGCGGGTGTTATGGTTTCTGTCGAGCAGTGTATACGGATCACTGCGCCTATTCAGCGATGCTTCGACCTCTCCCGCAGCATCGAAGTTCATCTGCTCGGGGCAGAAAAGGCGGCTGAGCAGACAGTCGGCGGAGTGACAAGCGGTCTTATTGGTCCTAGTGAATCCGTACGGTGGTGAGCCAGACACCTCGGCGTGCGTCAGCATTGGTTGAAATGCAGAAGACTTTGGCTACTCGCAATGCTGGAAGATGATGATCCGAACATTCGGCACGGGTCAACAATGTTCCACTACGTAGAAATTGGCGCCAATTCAGCTAGAAAAATTGGACATCGTCTCGACGTACCGAGCCGTATGCCGATTTTAACGAGAGCATAACAGTGCTGTGCGAACATTCTCCACGCGCCCTTATTCGGGTGATCAAAATCCATCAAAAGGAAGCGGCCGAAATGAAGCCACTGAAAAGAATTGTGACCCTCTTGTCAGCCCTTGCCGTGGTGCCAGCCCTTGTCACGCCGATATTGGCTCAATCAGCGGGACCTAACGCTGCATTCTCGACCGGTTCGAGTATGCAGAAAGTAAAGACCGTTTTTGTGATCATGATGGAAAACAAAAACTGGACGGGGAATAATACGGGCGCCTCCTTTGGCGACCCCGATTTGAAAGACAATCCCTTGGCGCCGTACATCAACGGAGATCTCTTCAATACCTCGGCACATCCGCAGCAGTATTACAACCCTCCGGGAAATCACCCAAGCCAGCCGAATTACGTGTGGCTCGAAGCAGGCACGAACTTTGGAGTAGTCGCAGATACTCAACCCGGTCAGCCCCAGTTCTTCACGCAGAAACATCTCGTACGGTTGCTTCAGGATGTCGGCATTTCATGGAAAGTCTACGCGGAGCCTGATTTTGGAAGTCCTGTCTACGACAACTGTCCCCTCGACTTCAGCGACCTCGACGTTGAGCACCTCGCGCAGGTGTATTTCAGTGACGTGAACGACGGATTGAATTCTCAGTCGCCGGAATGTATCGCTCACGTTATACCTTTCTACAATCTGGCAACGGATCTCGCTGATCATACACAGGCTCGCTACAACATCATCATCCCGAATCTGTGCCATGATGGCCACGAGGGTATCTCCCCGTGTGACAGTCAGGAGCCAACTGATAATACGGCACGCGGAGATGAGTGGCTGAAGAAAAATGTGCCGGTAATCCTTCAATCGGACGCATACAAAGACGATGGTGCGCTGTTCATTATCTGGGATGAAGCCGAAGATAGCGACCAGTTCGCAGATGGTCCCATTCCCATGTTCCTGCTGTCTCCCCTTGCTAAGGGTGAAGGCAAAGCCCCTTACAGCAATTCGATTCACTACTCGCATAGTTCCACGCTGAAAACTATTCAAGAGATTTTCAGGGTGGGACCGTTATTGGGAGACGCTGCTAGCCCGAAGACGAAGGATCTGAGCGATTTGTTCCGATGAGGTCGTCTTAAGAAGGGTCCCCGGCGTTCATTGCGGACGCTGGGCTTCCCTGAATACCGTGGCGGCGCGCTGGGATCAGTCGCCGCCCAGTCCATAGCACTCAAAAGAAATCAGCAGAGACAGCGCGGCCGTTGCAGTAAGCGTTTCGGCTGCAGTGGAGATTCTTCAGTTGACAACCCGCCGCAGATTTCTCGGCCAATCCATGATTGCTGCTGCAGGCTTGATTGGCTCTCGTGTCTTCGCTCACTCTATGCCCTATTTGGCACGTCCTGTTCAGCTCCTCGATCCGAATCGTCTCACCCCGTTCCTTGATCCGCTCCCGCTTCCTGTTGTTGCGCGTCCGGACGGATATCGCCCCGATCCGACAAACCCCGGAGCGCATATTCCTTATTATCGGGTGCACATGCGCGCGATCGCCGCGAGGTTGCATCAGGACTTGGCGCCGACCACTCAGTGGTCATTCGGAGGCGCAGTTCCGGGTGTAATGTTTGACACAAAAAGCGGACAGGGAATGTTCGTGGAGTGGGTAAATGATTTGCCGACAAAGCATTTCCTGCCCATCGACTACACGCTCTGTGGCGCGGAACGCGACAAGCCGGAAGTCCGCAACGTTGTTCATCTGCACGGTGGCAAAACACCTCCTGAAGGGGACGGCTTCCCTGAAGAGTGGTATGTACCTGGTCAATCGCGTACCTACTATTACCCCAATCAACAGGATGCGACGCTGCTCTGGTATCACGATCACGCGATGGGCATTAACCGGCTTAACGTTTATGCCGGTCTCTTCGGCCTCCATGTTATTCGCGACCAAGCAGAGCGAGAGTTACGCCTGCCCGAAGGCAAGTACGAATTACCGCTCGTACTATTCGACCGTCATTTGCTGCCTGATGGGCAGCTTAGCTATCCGGTCTCCACGGACCCCGAGCACCCGTGGGTTTCCGAAGTTCTCGGTGAGATTCCGTTGGTCAACGGCAAAATCTTCCCTTACCTGGAAGTGGAGCCGCGCAAGTACCGATTCCGTGTCTTGAATGCCTCAAACGGCCGCTATTATCGATTGTCTCTGACGCAGGGTGTTGAGATATACCAGATCGGGATCGATCAGGGATTGTTGACCGCTCCCGTAGCTCTCAGCCAGATGAAACTTGCGCCTGGTGAACGCGCTGATTTGGTAATCGATTTTGCTCCGCAACGGGGTTCACGGCTTGTCTTATCTGACGAGGCATTTGACCTGATGGAATTCCGCGTAAGCGCGTCGCGGGTTTCGGACCCGAGCGCATTACCGGCGACTCTTCGCCGCATATCTCGTATCGCAGAATCATCTGCGGTGCAGACTCGCTGGCTCACTCTGGACGAGCAGACACAGCGTACCGTGAAGTCCATGGGGATGCTATTAAACAACACGCCGTGGCATCATCCGATTACAGAAAAGCCAGTTCTGGGAACTACCGAGATCTGGCAGCTCGCAAACATGACCGAAGATGTGCATCCGATTCACCTGCACATGGTCCGATTTCAAATTCTCGACCGTCAGCCATTTGATGCCTTCCACTACTCGACCACGGGAATTCTGCATTACACAAGCTCGGCTACTGTACCTGATCTTGAGGAGATGGGCTGGAAAGATACGGTTCGCGCAACTGGATCGAGCGTTACCCGGATCATCGTTCCTTTCGTCGGCTATTCCGGCCGCTACGTGTGGCACTGCCATAACCTCGAGCACGAGGACAACGAGATGATGCGACCATACGAAGTCGTTCCGTCTCCCACTTGAGTTCGTTGTAGTGTTGTAGTGACTGTCGAGCGCAGATGGATAGCGTTACGCGAGCACATCGAATAAGATCGCTCTTCTCGGCATTGATGATCTTCTCATGCCGCAGACACTATCAATGCCGGAGTACGCGCACAATTTGATTGTTTTAGCAAACGGTTATGTTTGGCTGATAGTTTGCGACCCGACGTGAAGGCGAAATGCTTTTCTCGCGGTTTGCAGCTTCAGCGCGAGTCCCTCGGCAAGAAGTTCGCTCATGCAAATCGAACGCAGTGTTTGCAGCAGGATGGCGATGCAAGTCTTTGCGAAGCCACGTTCTCTGTACCGCCCGCCGGCGTTTCAAGTAAGTTCGTTTCCTGGTGCGAGGAACTTACTGAAAAAGGACTTTGCAGACACTACGAGATTGTTTCCGGTTTGCCGAGGCGGTTTTACGTCTAAGTGAATGACTTCCGGTTTGCCCGTGATTCAGGAGTCTCACTCTAGAATGCCCTCCATGCCTGCGTATACTCCGCGTCGAGCAGAAGAGCGTCGGCGTCTAATTCTGCTGCCCTAAGTATCACTCTCTCGTTTGGCAAGTGAAGAATTAGGCGAGTCTCGCTTGACGAAACTGCGTGGGACTCATCTTGCAGAGAGCACGGAACGCTCTTGCGAAGTGCTGTTGGGTTTGGAATCCACACGCAATGGCTACATCGAGGACGCGTGCGTCTTCTTTTACCAGCAGCTCTTTGGCTCGCTCCACCCGTGCCCTCAAAACAAATTGGTGCGGAGCAACTCCCGTCGATTGACGGAACATTTGAGAAAAGTATGCCGGGCTCAGCTTTGCTTCCTCGGCCATCTGCATCAAGCTGACGTTTTCATGGAGGTTTTCATGAACAAAGCTGGTCACCCGGCGAAGTTGCACTGGGGAGAGACCTCCACGGTAGTGACGCACCAGGCTCCGCAATACTCCCTGCGAGTGCATCAGCGCGGCTGCGAGTGCGCGCCCGATTGAATCCGTGTAGATTCTCCCGGCTGGGGATCCATTTGCAAGGTCTGCTTCAGCTGCTGCCACCAACGCGCGAATTCGCTCGTCTTTGAGGAGCGGCGTTTCGTTCAGTTCCGGCGCTCTCCCACCCATCTCCTCTGCGACAGAACGGAACGTCTGGTCCGGCACTGTGATCAGCAGCATTTGCATGGCACTGTGCCAACGCACCCATTCCTCGGTGTTCCTCCGGCAGAGAATCATCTCTCCAGGTGCGTAGCAGTATCTCGCTAGACTGTGCGATCCAAGACCGAACTCAAACTCGCCCGGAGTAAGAACCTTTGCTAAGACCTGTTTGTCGAAAATCTGACGTGTTGGTTCCGGCGAGATTTTGTTGGCGATCCTCTGAACAAGGAGTTCGGCATCCATTGTGCTATTAGATGTCCTTACACCTTACAAAAGACCCAAACGATTTGATACAGAAGCGAGGGATTTGACCCTTCGCTCATTCACTTTTGCGTTTTCATTGACTTGCAGTCACTTGAAACCGATAGGGAGATTTCTTAATGAACATTACATCTGAAACAAAGACGCGTACAAGCAGAGGAGCCGAGGAGCAGACATTCATTGTTCTCGGGGTCTTGCTTCAGTTTCTCTCCACGCCCGAGCAAATCTACGACCAGATCAGCGTGATGCGCGGAACGGTCCCCTCAGGAGTCGTGATTCCACTCCATAGCCACGCCGATCCAGAGATATTTTATGTGCTGAATGGTTCGCTTGAGGTATTCCAGGCCGAGGGTCCGTCCGCGGGCTGGCAAACAGTGAATGCCGGCGAGGTTGTTACTATCCCCGGAAATGTCAGGCACGCACTTCGAAATACTTCTCCTAGTCCATTAACCTCAATTATCGTGAGCAAGCAGGAACTCTACAGCTTCTTCCGCGAGCTCGCACGGCCATTCGATCCGAACAGGCCTCCCGCACCTCCAACTCCGGAGGAGATGCAGCAACTCTTCAGCGTCGCAGAGAAGTACGAATACTGGCTTGCATCCCCTGACGAGAATGCAGCGATTGGCATCTCGCTGCGTTAGTTCGACTGCTAGTCCCTCATTGTCATATCGGGCGCAATGGTCTCTCGCAGTTCTTCCCGATTGCATGCTTCCATCAACCAAACCAAGAGGAGGACCAAATTGACTTTAAGAAGAAATGCCAAGGTAGCGGTAGCAGCCATCGCGTTCGCCGCGTTGGTCATTGCCGGAATGTTAGTCAAGTCTCCACGAGTACAGGCACAGAGTAGCGGGGATGATCAAGAATCAAGAATTGAACGCGGTTTCGACATTGCACCGGTTCCGCTAAATCTGGAGGGAAAGAACAGGCCTCTGGTGGGACTCGGTAGCTATCTGGTCAACGCCATCGCCGGCTGCAACGATTGTCACTCCGCTGGCCCAAGTACCCAGTTTGTAGCCGGCGGAAACCCATACTTCGGTCAGCCGACCAAGATCGATCCAGCAACTTACCTGGGCGGCGGGCAGGATTTCGGTCCTTTGGTTCCTACGCCCGGCTCCCCACATATTGTTTCACGGAACTTAACCCCGGACAAAACCGGACTTCCCGAAGGCGGCCGCTCGTTCCCCGAGTTTCTTCGGATCTTGAGGACGGGAGTGGATCTGGATCACTTACATCCGCCCTGTTCCGCGACTGTGACCACCAATTGTCTTCCGCCACCTTTCGATGCAAATCTTTTGCAGATTATGCCTTGGCCTACGCACCAGAACATGACTGAGCATGACATCCGAGCTATCTACGAATATCTGAGCGCTATCCCCTGCATTGAAGGACCGCCCGCTCCGAGCGTACTACACAACGATTGCCGCTGAATTGGAACCTCAGATCGTTCGAGAGGAAACGATTCGTCTTGGACTACAACAGCGGTTTGTGCACGATGGCTGAACTATGCCTGCGGTAACGAGCGTCACTTAATTCGGCAAATTATTTCACTCCAAGGCGGCACCATGTTTCGTTTTCCTATTTGCAGACAGCGGGAGCGCTGCTACTGTTGTCCGTGCAAAGCGCACCACGCATCCGAACCTGATCCTGGCGATCTGCTGCACGAGCCTGTTGATCGTGGGCATGGACGTGACGATTGTCAACGTCGCGCTGCCGGCGATCCAGAAAGATTTGCATGCCCATCTGGCCGGGCTGCAGTGGATTCTCGATTCCTATACGCTCGTGGTGGCGAGCTTCTTGATGCTGGCGGGGTCGATGTCGGATCGTTTCGGGCGCCGGAGGGTGTTCCAAATCGGGCTGGGTGTGTTCACGCTCGGCTCGCTGCTGTGCAGCCAGTCCGGAACGATCGAACAACTGATCGGGTTTCGCGCGCTGCAGGGCTTGGGGGCGTCGAAAACTATCTGGACATCCTCAATCAAGAGTCCTGATACATTACGCTCCCAATACAGCAAACTGACGCTCTAGAACTGCTATATGTCTTTGATTCGGGAATAGAACATTTTAGTGGAGGGACTGCCTAAGCAGTCCCTTGTTTAGTCCTTATAGGGATCGAACTCGTCAGCTCCCGCCATAGCCACGCCCACAGGGGTAAGCGTGTGAAGGATCTTCACGCTATCACGGTGAGCTCCGAGAACCTCGTTGAATTGCTCGTAGCAGTGAGGAGACTCGTCGACTCCAGCACCGCGCAGTTCGACATTGGCTTCGGTGCATCATCTCATGCGTGATCTTGCCCGGACGTTTCATTTCACCGGTCTTCCGGTCAGTGATCCCGATTGCTTCACGACGGCCCTGCTGCGTGCGAATGTCACAATAAGGCAGAGGCTATTGATCCCGGGGCGCACGAGTGCCTCGGTGGAGCCGGGGTCTAGATCAAGCAGCGGCGATCATCTGTGATGCTTACACTGCGACAGGGCACTCCCCTCCAACCCGGCCACGCACAATCGTCTTTCCTTTGCTGGCGGACTCAGTTCAGGCCGAGCTAAGCTGTTTCTCCGGTCCCTCAGCTTTATGCTCTGTGAAGGCGAAACATAACGTCGCGGTTGGGAACACTCGTTGACGAGCACAGGTCAAATCTGTTTCGCAATGGAAGCTGACACTCGCCAGCTTGATAAGCCGGGCTTCTGGCACCAGCGTTAGTGATGCGTAGTCTGGGTTTACCGAAGCATTTTTCTTTAGACGTCAGGTGACGCTGTATTCTTCCTGTGCCATTTCTCGGATACGGAAGGATATGAAATGAAGAGAACTCTTATTCGGCGCTTTGTCTTAGCCGCATCCCTCTCTACCGTCTTTCTTTCACAGAGGCAGATCAGCGCGGCGCAGGATCAAGCTTCGCGCATGGATCAGGTGATCCAATCTTATGTGTCGAGCAAGCAATTTATGGGATCTGTCCTCGTAGTTCGGGACGGACAAATTCTTCTGGACAAGGGGTATGGCTACGCCAACCTGGAGTGGCAGGTACCTGACTCTCCGGAGGCGAAGTTCAGGCTGGGATCCCTCACGAAGCAGTTCACGGCCGCCTCTATTTTGTTGCTTGAGGAACGCGGCAAGCTGAAAACTGACGATCTTGTTAAGAAGTACATGCCCGACGCACCAGCAGCGTGGGACAAGATCACCATCTACAACCTGCTGACACATACTTCCGGGATTCCAAGCTTCACCGGCTTTCCAGACTATCGATCGAGCGAAGCCACACCGACAACACCGGAGAAACTGGTGGGGCGTTTTCGCGACAAACCGGTGGAGTTCCAGCCAGGAGAAAAATGGAACTACAGCAATTCCGGATATGTGCTCCTGGGATATCTGCTCGAGAAGATCAGCGGCCAGAGCTACAAGGACTTCGTCGAAGAGAACATCTTCAAGCCGCTAGGCATGAACGATTCTGGCTACGACTCAAACTCCGTGGTCATCCTGCATCGCGCGTATGGCTACTCGCCGGGACCAAACGGACCAGAGAACGCAGGCTATATCGACATGAGCATTCCCTTTTCTGCTGGCGCTCTCTACTCCACGACCCACGATCTGCAGCGTTGGGAGCAAGGGTTGTTTGGAGGCAAGCTGCTCTCCGCTACCTCATTGAAGAAAATGACCACACCTTTCAAAGAGAATTACGCATGTGGACTGATGGTACGAACGGTAAATGGGCGTACAGAGATTGAACATGGTGGGGGCATCGAGGGCTTCAATACCGAACTCGCTTACTACCCCGATGACAAATTGACGATCGTGGTGCTGGGAAATCTCAATGGGGGTGCGCCCGGAGAGATTGCCACAAAACTCGCGGCAGTTGCCCATGGCGAGAAAGTCGTCCTAGCTTCGGAGCGAAAAGAGATCACAGTTCCTTCCAGCACCCTCACCAAGTATGTTGGCACCTACGAATTAGCGCCAACATTCAGTATTGTTATTACCCACGAAGGCAATCAACTCATGGAGCAAGCCACGAACCAGCCCAAGCTTCCGATCTTTGCGGAGTCAGAGACCGAGTTTTTCCTGAAAGTGGTGGACGCACAGATTGAATTTTTCAAAAACGATAAGGGTGACGTCATACACCTAGTGCTGCACCAGGGCGGAAGGGAGAGTAAAGGCGTGAAGAAATAAATGACGGCTGCTATCTGGAACAAAGGGCATTGGGAGGAAACGTGGGAAGAGCAAATGCGTTGACTACAGGACGCCCACGGAGTCGTAGTTGTTCTTGCTTTGCGGCTGTTCGTGCAGCACGAACAATGTTCCTGTGCGAACAGGAGTCAAATTCCAGTGGGTCTCCCTCAGCCATTGCGCGAGCAAGCCATTGTAAATGAGGTACTTGATGCCATAAAGCGGATGGCTGGCGTGGAGTTCCGTGTTGTTCCGAATGTGCTGCCCCGGCGATTCGCCGATGCATTGCTGGAAGCCGAGGCACCGACCGGCCAGGTTCAATTCGCGGCTGAAATTAAGACCGCACGGCACCTCGCTACCATTGGAATGGTTAAAGAACAACTGGCCCACTTGGCACCCGGCGTCTACCCTTTGCTCGTTGCCCCCTACATTACTCGACGTTGGCAGAGCACTGTCGCGAACTGCAGCTGAATTTCATCGATACGGCAGGAAATGCCTACATCAATGTCCCTGGCTTGACCATTTACGTCACGGGCGAGCGACGGCCGACGACTCTGACGGGCGACGACCTGAACTACCGGGCGTACACCGAAGTGGGGATGAAAGTGACCTTCGCACTCCTGTGCGACCAGGCGCTGGCGGATGAAACGTACCGCGGGATTGCGCGAGCGGCAAAAGTTGGTCTTGGAACCGTCGGACCTGTGATCAAAGATCTGGAGAACCGCGGTCACCTCGTGCAGAGAGGGAGAAAAAAAACTCTCGTCAACACGAGGGAGTTGATGGAGGCATGGGTAACCCGTTATCCCGACGCTCTCCGGCCGAAGCTCTTCCTGAATTGGGGACAGGTCGATTACCGGGAAACCGAAACGCATGGCGGACGAGGCAAACAAGGCCGGACTGTACGATTACGGTCCTGCCTCCTGAAGGATGAGTTCCGGAATCAAGTCGTTCTCACCGCCTGTGTTCTCGTCAATGCTGGGCTCTGCGATACGCTTTTGCGCTTGGGGGAGCCGCCACATTTTATCTTCAACGGCACGAAGACCGGAGGACTCTTTCTCTCTACACTGCAGCACGTCGTGGGCCCCAGTGATTCGTAGTCTTCGCACATCGCTGTTGCCGCGCTTGCTGATGCACCGCTGTCTTACGAAACTCGTACTTTTCCGACACAGTGACTGATGGATGCTGTCACTGTGCGCTTGTCACCATGAGCCCTCTAGGCCAATCACAGTGAAGGAAATAGGGAGCCTTTACATCTGGCTCCTTTCCTATCTTCGGACACATTCAACGACCCGACAACCGCCTCTTGAGTGGTTGTCGGCTGGCGATACGACAACACCCGAGGTTTACTTCGGTGCTTGCTGCGGCGGATTTTCGCTGGTCGGCGGCACAATTCCCTTGATACGCAAGTAGGTCACCATGTTCCCGTAGTGCTCGTCCGTATGCGCCGTATTGAGCGAGAATAAGGCGATCTTCGCCACGTCGAAGTTCATGAATTTCGTCATCTGGGCACCCTTGGCATCGGTCATGCCTTCAAACGCCGTATTGCAGTACGCGACGGCGTCCTTGAGCGCGGCTACGAGATCGGCCTTTGAGGTCTTCGTTTTTTCTATGTCCTTCCCAGGATTCGCTACACCCGTGGCCAGCG
>Ga0207114_1065_pt1 | contig 33127 bp, 32 predicted proteins | sample Alteio_BWMinHeat_70_FD_153560 | JGI IMG/M metagenome (GOLD analysis project Ga0207114, IMG submission 153560) | Enriched cells from forest soil in Barre Woods Harvard Forest LTER site, Petersham, Massachusetts, United States -... | ecosystem: Environmental > Terrestrial > Soil > Temperate forest >... | reverse complement strand
CGATATAAAAAAAACGTCACGCCTGAAGCGTGACGTTTTTTTTATATCGAGAAATAGGAATCAGTAATAAGTAAGCCTTCTTACTTCTGCAATGTGTTTCGCCAATCGTACCACCTGCCTGGTATACCCGTATTCGTTATCATACCAAACATACAACACAATGTTCTTTCCATTTTTACTTACGATGGTTGCTGGGCTGTCGAAGATAGCTGCACAGGGGTTGCCGGTACAATCGCTGCTTACCAGTTCGTTGGATGAAGAGAATTGAATCTGTTCAACCAGGGCTCCGTTTAATGCGGCATCCCTCATGATTTCGGTGATTTCTTCTTTCCCGGTGGCTTTGGTAACCGTCAGGTTTAGAATAGCGAGGGATACATCCGGTGTAGGAACACGTACCGCGTTACCGGTAAGTTTACCTGCCAGTTCGGGTAGTACTTTCCCAACAGCCTTGTCAGCCCCAGTTTCGGTAATAACCATGTTCACGGCTGCAGAACGTCCTCTCCGGAACTTGGGGTGAAAGTTGTCCAGAAGGTTCTGGTCGTTGGTATAGGAGTGTATGGTTTCTATATGTCCGTTCTCAATGCCCAGTTTCTGCTGGATAACGGTAAGCACAGGAACAATGGCATTGGTGGTGCAGGAGGCGGCAGAAAAAATGGTTTCATCTGCCTTGTAATCTTTCTGGTTCACACCGTGAACGATATTGGGAATATCTCCCTTGCCCGGGGCGGTGAGCAGCACTTTGGATATTCCCTTTGCCTTCAGGTGTTTGCTAAGTCCTTCCCGATCTCTTGCCACGCCAGTGTTGTCTATCAGCAAGGCATCGTTAATTCCGTATGCAGTATAATCAATGGATTCGGGATTTGGCGCAGAGATCATATGTATCACATGGCCGTTTACAATCATGCAGCGCTTGGCCACATCGGCGATAACGGTTCCCGGAAAAGGTCCGTGAACGGAATCGCTGCGCAAAAGATCTGCCCGTTTAATGATGTCCTCATCCGATTTGTCGCGGGTAACGATGGCCCGGAGCCTCAATTGCTCGCCCTTGCCAGCCTGGGAAATAAGTTCCCTGGCTGCAAGCCGGCCTATACGACCAAAGCCATAGAGAACCACATCCTTGGGGGTGAGTGCAAATTTTTCTTTTCCAATAAACTCTCCCAGTTTGGATATCAGGAAAGCAGCAGGGGTTTTCTCTTTTTCCTGGTTCCATTCGGCTACCAGTTTGCCAATATCTATACGCGATGGAACAAGTTCCAGCTTCTCTAACTCCTGGGCGAGAGCCAGCGTGTCGGTAATGCTGATCGTTTTTCTAACAATATCCCTTGCGTATTGATGCAGGTTCATGATTTCACTGGCACTCCGGTCTATCAATTGGTTGCGAAACAATACCAGTTCAACAGATCTGTCGTACCACAGATTGCCGATTATTCCGATAAATTCGAGCGCAGCCCGCTCCTGTCCAAGCCAGTTTTTGAGTTCCGATTCAAAGCTTGCCTTGCCTTTTTTTTGTTCCATAGTTCCGCTGTTCATGTAGAGAGTGTATGTGAGGATTAGGATACTTAATAAAACCGGGTACAAAAGTAAGAAAAAAAAACGCAGGAGAGGGTTTGTATATATCCCTGCTCCTGCGAGTTAAAAAAAGCTTATTTCCAATGTTATCAGCCCAAATAGGACTTTAAAAGTTTGCTTCTGGAACTGTGTCTCAGCCTCCTGATTGCTTTCTCTTTTATCTGGCGGACACGCTCCCGGGTGAGGTCAAATTTTGCTCCTATTTCCTCCAGCGTGAGGCCATGCTGCTGGCCTATTCCAAAAAACAATTTGACTACATCCCGTTCCCGTTCCGTAAGGGTAGACAAGGAACGTTCAATCTCCCTTTGAAGGGATTCGTTCATCAGAGTATTGTCTGCTCTTGGAGAGTCATGGTTTACCAGTACATCCAGGAGGCTGTTGTCTTCCCCGTTAAGCAGGGGAGCATCCATGGATACATGACGTCCGCTTACCTTCATGGTATCGGCTACTTTGTCCATCGGCAACTCCAGGAGGGTGGAGAGTTCTTCTGCGCTTGGTTCCCTTTCAAATTGCTGTTCGAGTCTGGAGTATGCTTTGTTGATTTTATTGAGTGCGCCAACCTGATTCAACGGTAAGCGTACAATACGTGATTGTTCTGCAAGCGCCTGAAGAATGGATTGGCGAATCCACCACACGGCGTAAGAGATAAATTTGAATCCCCTGGTTTCATCGAAACGTCTGGCCGCTTTTATCAAACCCAGGTTTCCTTCATTTATCAAGTCAGGCAAACTTAATCCCTGGTTCTGGTATTGTTTGGCAACAGAAACGACAAAACGCAGGTTTGCTTTCGTTAATTTTTCCAGAGCAATCTGGTCCCCTTCTCTTATTTTCTTGGCTAATTGAACTTCTTCTTCCGCTGTAATCAGCTCTTCCCGACCGATCTCTTGAAGGTACTTATCTAACGAGGCACTTTCCCTGTTGGTGATCGATTTGGTGATCTTTAACTGTCTCATTTTCAATTAGATTATAAGAGGTTCCGCACGCCCGGCTTCTCCGGAATTCAAACCGCAAAATTATTGCTAATGTGTGGTTATACCAAAAACAGGTCTCATTATTTTTGCACTATTGGCTTAATGCATAAAAACGTTCTTTGAAAAGGACTTTTTCGCCGATTAACCGTTTTGGAGAGTCTGAAACTAAATACCAAATGCATAGTAGGCTCTCATTCCATTGGAGTACACCCCTTCAATAAGTATCCCGCCTTTTTTGTTCTCTAAAACAGATTTAAGTTCCTCTTTCGAATTCACTTGTTTTTTATCAATGGAGGTAATGATGAAGCCTTCTTTGATCCCGGCATTCTTTAGTTTGCCGGATTCTATCTTGGTAACTTTGAGTCCGTTTTGAATGCCCAGCTTCGATTTCTCCTCATCAGAAACGGTTTCAAAGGTGGCTCCAAGGGCTCGGGTAACTTCCATAGATTCCTTTTCGACAACACGGGTATTGTTGTCTTTGTTTTTTAAGATAACGGAGAGTACCGACTCTTTATCATCTCGTTTGACAGTCAATGTCACCTTGTCACCCGGGCGGTAACGACTTACCTGTTCCTGGAGTTCGGGCACCGAGTTTACGGAAGCGTTTCCAACATGGGTAATGATGTCCCCTTCTTTCACTCCGGCAAGATCTGCAGAACCTCCTTCATTTACGCTGTTAACATACACGCCTATGTTGCTCTGAATATTTTTCTCTTTAGATAGTTTAGAGTCAATATCCCTGATCGTTACTCCCAAGAATGCTCTTTGAACGGTTCCGAATTCAATGAGGTCAGACACTACCTTTTTTACCAGATTGGAAGGAACCGCAAAGGCATAACCTGCATAGCTGCCGGTTTGGGATGCGATTGCCGTGTTGATGCCGATCAGCTCTCCATGGGTATTGACAAGCGCTCCTCCGCTGTTGCCGGGATTGACTGCCGCATCGGTTTGAATAAACGATTCCACCGCATTTACCCCTGCCTGTGGGTTATTGTCAATAATATTGATGTTCCTGGCTTTAGCGCTGATGATTCCCGCAGTAACCGTGGAAGTAAGGTTAAAAGGATTTCCAACTGCCAGTACCCATTGACCTATTTTCATGTCATCCGAATTGCCATATACGATCGCCGGTAGTTTCCGTTCTTCAATTTTTAGTACGGCAATATCATAAGAGGGGTCTTTTCCTACCAGCTTTGCTTCATATGTTCTTTTATCGTCCAGGGTTACTTCAATCTTCTGAGCATGATCAATCACGTGGTTATTGGTTACAATATACCCGTCGGATGATACAATTACTCCCGATCCGGATGCCTGCTGAAGTTGTGGTTGTTGGGGAGGAAATCCACCACCTCCGAAAAAATCATGGAAGGGGTCATTGAATAAATACGGATTCGTGTTCTGGGCTTCAAATGTGGTTTTGACGTGGACCACCGTATGAACTGTCATTTCTGCAGCCCCTGTAAAATCAATTGCCCCTTCTGGCGCACCCGGGGATGGCAGATTGACATATTTTACATTTTGTGCAAGGGGTTGGTAATCTGCCCGTACCGGGTTCTTATGGAATACATAATTCAGGCCAAGAGCCGATGCCCCGCCAACTGCTGCAATCAGAAAAACTCCAATGATACGTTTCATGATAATTGTTTTTTTGGTTAAGGTTATAGGCTTAAATAAGACATTCATACACAGGTTACACGCAAATTTTATTCCTTTTATTTGAGCATACAATTATTTTTAACAAGTTTTAACAGGACCCCCTTTTTCAGTACCTTTGAAAGGTATTTTGAATACTTTAATAATGGCCGGATTTAAAGAAAAGTTTCAGGTTTTTTTTATTGGCTTGCTGCTCGGACTTATTCTCGGGGGAAGCTTTTTTCTCTTTAAACTGGATCAGTATGTGAAAGAATTGAGTATCTACAAATCATTCACACAGCATAAAGAAACGGCTATAGAAGATCGTGCCGTAAAGAATACGAAACCGGACGATAAAACCCAGCAAAAAACATATTCTCCGATACATGCTGGTTCTGCTGCTGCATCCACGCCTTCAAAAGACAGCCTGCATCTGGGCCAGATGAATGCGGGAGCAAGGAAAACAACCTCGGATTCACTGCACAATTCCGATACAACAGCCATTACTTCAATTGGTTCCGAAGATTTTGTGCTCAGGAAAGATGAACTTATCAGCGCCCGATCCATAGAAATTTTGAATATTAGCCCTGTCGCCCTCAATTCGGGAGGTCAGCACGATTCCATTGCTGCAAAATTGGCAGGTGTCAGGGACGATCATGTGTCCGGACGGCAGTTTGCTTCGGTTGAATTCTGGAGCTCTCCAGTCAATTACCGGGGGTATAAAATGAGTCACAGTAAAGTAGTATTGTATGGACTTTCCGAATCAGAGAATCTTAAACTTTTTAAACTGGATGACGAAGTGTATCTACAGTATGGCCCGGTTGTTTTTCATCTGGAGTACTCCAACGAGTTTCATCCTTATGAGAAGGTTGTTTCCGAAGGGGTGCTTGCTAAATTTAAATAAATATTCGCCTTCCTGGTATATTGTCATTCAACCTAATCCATTCTCATGAAAATTTCCTTTAGCAAATACCAGGGTGCAGGGAATGATTTTATTATCATAGACGATCGCAAGGAGTTTTTTAATACGTCAGATGCCAGTCTTATCAGCAGGTTGTGCGACCGAAGGTTTGGAATCGGGGCAGATGGATTGATGCTGCTCCGGAACAAGGAGGGTTATGACTTCGAAATGATCTATTTTAATTCTGATGGAGGCCTTAGCTCTATGTGTGGAAATGGGGGACGGTGTATTGCCAGATATTCAAAACGGATAGGCACATCGGGAGATACGGCGGTTTTTATAGCTGCAGATGGAGTACACGAAGCAAAAATTACAGGCAGTTCCGTGAAACTCCGTATGTGCGATGTGCTTCAGATTGAAAATGCAGGTGATTTTTATTTTCTCGATACCGGCTCTCCTCATTATGTGAAAATGGTAGAAGGGCTTGCTCTCTACGACGTCTACAATGAAGGCCGCAGGATCCGGAATTCCCCACGTTTTCAGAATGAGGGGACCAATGTTAATTTTATTGAGAGGGAGCCGGGATTTCTGTTTGTAAGAACCTATGAGAGAGGGGTGGAGGATGAGACCCTGGCCTGTGGTACGGGAGTTACAGCCTCGGCCCTTGTCGCTTCGCTGGAGGGGATGTGTGGCAGCCCCGGATCCTGTGAGGTGAAAACACAAGGTGGGAGATTGAAAGTGTATTTTACACGTACCGGCCCATCTTCTTTTAAGGATATCTGGCTGGAAGGGCCAGCGGTGGAAGTGTTTACAGGAGAAATCGGGTATGACGGCTCTAAATAAACTCAATTATGGGAACATAGGGCTGATGGGTATTTCCTGTCTCATTGCTTTTTACCTCCCTTTTGACCTCTTCCTGTTTGTTTATGCAGTATTAGGCCCGGCTCATTACCTGACCGAAATTTCATGGCTTCATCAACGAAAATATTTTACCAAGGGAAAACGGGATTTTATCCTGCTTGGAATACTTGCAGTACTCATTTTTGTTTCCACCTATGGCCTGAGACAACTCAAGGCTTTTCAAACCCATGATCTCTGGGCCAGTCTTTCCAACAGCCTTGTATTCATTGCTTTTTTTTCTGCTCTTGTATTGGTGACAATCAAGGACGGGTTTGCCCGGTTTGCCGGCATTGTGATGGTATGCATCGGGGCCTTGCTTGCCCGTAATTTTTACGTGATATTTTCTATCTTCCTTCCTACGCTGGTTCATGTGTATGTGTTTACCGGTTTGTTCGTTTTATATGGGGCCATGAAAAGCAAAAGCAAAAGTGGTTACCTGTCTTTTGCGGTTTTTCTCCTGATCCCGGTTTTGTTCGTTGTGGTGGATACGAGCCAGTCAGTCGTTTCCACCTATGCTCACAAAACCTACAGCTATTTTCAAACGGTGAATCTCAAACTATATGATATGTTCAGGTCTCCCGATGCCAAACTTCACGACCTGGGTAAAATAATCTTCGAATCCCCTCTGGGCCTTAAAATAATGAGATTTATTGCTTTTGCATATACCTATCATTATCTCAATTGGTTTTCAAAGACCACGGTAATCAGTTGGCACAAGATTTCCAAGCTTCGTATGGGAATCATCATTATTTTGTGGGTTGCATCCGTCGGTTTATATGCCTGGGATTACAAAATCGGATTTGATTGGCTGTTCCTGCTCAGTGTGCTGCATGTGTTTCTGGAATTCCCCCTTAACCATACCTCTTTCATAGGGATATGGAAGGAAGGATGGAGTCTGATAACCGGAAAGCCTGTGCCTGCAATGGCTAGGAACAATTAATTGAATTGATAATCTTTTTCAGAAAATAGCCATGAAAACGTTTCTGCTTTCCAACATTGAGAAATCAGACCGCTCCGAACTGGAGAAGGGCGTTTTTATTGTAATGCTACACGCCGGACGTATTCCTCCGCATATCGGGATTCTTGCAGGAGGACTTTATCATTCCCTAAGCATAAAAGGAAGGGACCTGGATGTCGGGTTTGAAGTGCTGATGAAAAGCATTGTCCAGAGAAAGATACCCTCCCTCTTTATTCAGATCCGTCCCCATGACATGCTTTCCCCTGCTCAAATCAGTTCTGAGTTTAAGTCGGAAGTGCTCGGGTTTACCAGAGTGGATATTGGAATGGCCACTTGTCTGAGCCCACTCAAGCTCTTTTTTGCCCGGCACTGGCTACTCCAAACGGAAAATGTGAACTACATCTATGAACTCCTTCCTCTTCTTGAACAAGAGGGACTGCTGGGGAGGAATTATGAATGTAACATGGAAACTTTGCTGGAAGAGCAAACATTTAATCTGCCCTATTACACAATGACCGAAATTAACCGGGGCATAGAAGGAGTAAGAACCGAATACAACTAACCATGCAGTTACTGAAAGGAAAGAAAGTTTACCTGCGGGCGCTCGAACCGACCGATATCGATGAAGTTTACCAGTGGGAAAACGATTCGACCATCTGGCATCTAAGCAATACCATTGCTCCTTATTCCCGGTTCATACTGGAGCAGTATCTGGCCGAGGCACATCAGGATATATTCACAGCCAAACAACTCCGCCTGGTCATCTCCCTTCCGGAAGGGAAAGCGATTGGATGCATTGATATTTTCGACTTCGACCCCCTTCATCAACGTGCCGGGGTTGGAATTCTGATTGCGGAAGAAGCAGAACGCGGAAAAGGATTTGCTTCCGAAGCCTTGCAACTCCTTATCTCTTATTGCCGCGATACCATTCACCTCCACCAGCTTTATTGTAATATTACCGAGGGCAACGGGTCCAGCCTAAAATTATTCACCAACCTCGGATTCGCCGTTTGCGGAACCAAGAAGGCCTGGTTAAAGGAAAAAGGAGGATGGAAGGATGAACAGATGTTGCAGTTACTTTTGAATCCACAATGAAACCCCGCCTCAGGAATCTTATTTTCATACTAGCAGCCCTGATCATTATCCTGACTGTGTCTCATTGCGGAAACAAGGGTCAGACCCCGGTCTCAGATTCCGTAAAAGCAGGAACAACCGACCCCTGGATGGGCCACCGGGACACTGCCCGTTACGTAGGAATCAATACCTGCAAACAATGCCATTCCCAGATCTACGAAAGTTTTCTGAAAACAGGTATGGGCCAGAGTTTTGATACGGTGAGCCGGGAGAAGAGTGCTGCAAAGTTTGAAAAGCATACCGTTATCTATGATAAAGAGAGTAATCTGTATTATCATCCTTTCTGGGATGGCAACTCCTATTGCATAAGGGAGTTTCGCTTATCAGGAAAAGATACGGTGTTTTTAAGGACAGAGAAGGTAAACTACATCATCGGATCGGGACAGCATACCAATTCCCATATCTTTAGTACCAACGGCTATCTGCATCAGATGCCCATGACCTTCTACACCCAAAAAGGCACCTGGGATCTGCCTCCGGGTTTTGAGAATGGTTCCAATACGCGTTTCTCCCGCAAGATTGGGCTCGAATGTATGAGTTGCCACAATGCATATCCGGAATTTGTGGAAGGGTCTGAAAACAAATACTCCAAAGTGATGCACGGGATAGATTGCGAACGCTGTCATGGACCGGGCAGTATCCACGTAGCCCTAAAACAAACAGGGGTGATGGTGGATACAAGCAAAGCAGTGGATTACAGCATTGTTAATCCCGGAAAACTAACGGTCGACCGGCAGTTCGATGTGTGTATGCGCTGTCATCTGCAAGGGAATGCCATTTTGAAACCGGGAAAGACCTTTTTTGATTTTAAACCCGGAATGGTGCTGTCGGATTTTATGACCGTATTCATGCCCCGGTACCAGGGAGGTGACAATGAATTTATAATGGCTTCCCATGCCGCCAGGCTGAAGATGAGCAAATGTTTCATTCAATCGTTAAAAACAGCAGATTCTTCCGCTTCCGGGAATCTCAGACCCTATAAGGATGGGCTTACCTGCGTTACTTGTCATAATCCACATGTGAGTGTAAAAGTCACGGGTAAAGAAGTTTTCAATAGGGCCTGTACCAACTGCCATCAACCCGAAGGAAAAAACAAAACCTGCTCTGCCACTGCCGCTTCCAGAAAGGCGGTGGAAGACAATTGTGTTGGCTGCCATATGCCCCGGTCTGGTTCGATTGATATTCCACACGTGAGCGTTCATGATCATTATATTCGCAAGCCCCAGAAAAAGGAAGATGTGGGAGCCGTTAAAAAATTCATCGGCATCTATGCCGTCAATGACAATCACCCATCTGCACTAACCCGGGCAAGAGGCTATGTGAATTATTATGAAAAATTTAATCCACAGAACCCGGCTTTGCTTGATTCTGCATTGTATTATTTAAAGCAGTCGGACAGGCAGGAAAAGGAAGGATATGCTGTATTCAATCAGGATATCTTCGCTTGCAGGATTCAAGTATTGTTTTTGAAAAGGGAGTTTAGCGGAATTGCAAAGCTTACATACGAAAAGGGGAATGCCTGGGTGTTGGAAAATATATTGAAAAGAAAAGGCTCGGGTAATGGAGATGCCTGGACTGCTTACCGTATAGGAGAAGCCTATTCTAAACTTGGAAAAAAAGAGGCTGCCCGGGAGTTTTATTCCAGGGCTGTGAAACTGGAACCTTTCAATCTCGATTTTGAAAACAAACTTGGAATTGCGCTGCTGGACCTAAACCGTAAGGAAGAAAGTGCCGGGGTGTTTGATTTTATTCTGAAAGAAGACGAAAAATATGCCTCTGCGTTCAGCAATCGCGGTCGAATCTATTTTTACGATCGAAACTTTGCAGAAGCCGAACGCTGTTTTAAGAAAGCCCTGGCACTTGATCCGGATATGCTGGATGCCATGAAGAATGAGGTGGATGTCCTGAATGAGACCAAACAATATGAAGCTGCGAAAACAACACTTCTTAAAATAATCAAACGTTTCCCGGCAGACAAGGATGCTCCCATGTTACTTGAAAAGATGAAAGCCCTGAACCTGATTAAATAAACTCCATGGCCACTAAATCAAGGAAATCTCTTTATGTCTTTAGCTTTGTAATTGCACTTCTGATTGCCGGAGCAGGGTTGTGGCTCTATGCCCTCATATACCGTTCGAACGTGGAGCTTGGGGGGAGGCGATCGGAATTTTTTTATATACGCAGTAACTGGAGTTATCCGGATGTCGTAAACTCCCTCGTTGAACATAAATTCATCAAAGACAGGCATTCTTTCGAATGGGTGGCTCGTTTGAAGAAGTACGACAAGGGAATCAAACCCGGACGATACCGCTTACTGGAAAACATGAGTAACAGTGCCCTGGTAAATATGCTCCGGAGAGGGGATCAGGAACCTGTTCATTTTACTCTGAATGCGGTGAGGACCAAAGAGCAACTGGCTTCCAGGGTAGGGGGCAAGCTGGAAGCCGATTCTACCGTACTTCTGAGTATGCTCAATGACAATGTTTATTTGACCCGCCTGGGGATGAATTCCAATACCATTCTTACACTTTTCATTCCCAACACCTACGAGTTTTACTGGACCAGCTCAGCCCAAGACTTTATGGACCGGATGGCGAAGGAATACAAAAAGTTCTGGAATGAAGAGCGCAGAGCAAAGGCACGGGTTGTGGGACTCACTCAAACCGAAGTCGTCATTCTCGCATCCATTGTTCAGGAAGAACAAACCCGATATGAAGAGGAAAGACCCATTATCGCGGGTCTCTATTTGAACCGGTTAAAAGAGCACATGCCTCTTCAATCCGACCCAACAGTTCGTTTTGCATTAGGAGATTTTACGGTAAACAGGATATTGAGTGAAGATCTGAGGATAGAATCTCCTTACAATACCTATTTGCACTATGGATTGCCTCCGGGCCCCATTTGCTTTCCTGAACCCTCCTCCATTGATGCTGTTCTTACGCCCAAAAAAAGCCGGTACCTGTATATGTGTGCAGAGTTCGGTACAGGCAAACACAATTTTGCCGAAACATTTGAACAGCACCGGATCAATGCTCAGCGCTACAGGGAAGAGCTGGATAAGAATGGAATAAAAAGATAATCCCGGGTCTTAGTGAAGTACGGTTTCCGCTTCTTCCTTATCTAGCAAGCCCAAGGCAATTCTTTTCTCGTAATCCAATATCAGAAAGTAATACCAGATAACTCCAATACTGTATAGTACGGCAGTGAGCAGAAAAATATACACGTAAGCCACCCCATTATTTCTCAAAACCCCAAAGAGGAGTCCTCCAAAGAACCAACTCCCGCTCCAGATGGCTGCGGTCAGTGCGCTTACCAGTTCCTGATTTCTCTTGCCCACATATTTCATCACCACATCTGATGTCATTGGGCCTGCCATATTCATGAGAGGCTGCCGGAGCATGTAACATCCTATTGCTATGTATACAGAAACCCTCAGCTGGCTGTAAAATTGGGTGGTGGCCATGAGTATAAGGGCCAGAATAGCGAACGACTGTGTGGTGGGCACGGCCAGCTTATATCCCACGGCCTTTTTGATGTTTGGTACATACAAGGCAGCAAGAGCAATGAGCAAGGATGCCACAATATTTACTGCATTGAAACTAGCCGTAGTCATGTGATGCACATTTGTAAAAAAAAGACTGATGAAGGGTATCGTAAATCCTGCACCAACAGCCAATATAAGTGTGGGAATAAGCGCCCGGATGAGAATATTCCAATCGGCCTTTACAGAACCTGCGTAACGGATTTTCGTTTCGGGTATTTCTTCCCGGATTTTTACCTGAGTAAGGCATAGAACGCCAAGCAGGCTGGAGAAGACTATCGCATACAGGAGATTTTTTTCATCAAATAAAACCGGATTAGCGGCGTTAAATGCAGAGATGAAAATACTGCATAAGATGGTAGCCAGGCTCCAGGTGGCATAACTGAGAGAGATGGAAGAGGTGTGATCTCCTGTTTTGGAATTGCGCAGGATGAAGGGAAGTACAGGAATCTGCATGAATGTAAAAGAAGCTCCCCAGCCCAGTTGCATCAGGTGGTTGAGAAGGATCTGGTGGGATTGGACCGTAAACAATATTCCAAGCGCAAAGACAGGAACTCCCAGGCAGGCGATATAGAACAGAGGCAGGAGCTTTCTCCGGCGGATAAACAATCCCACAAAAATGGCTGTAACCAGAACACCCAGATACCGGAATTTAATTGAATCGGCCACCTGCCCATCGGTATAACCTTCATGACGCATATAAAGAGGCAGGTTGGAAAGAAAGGAAGAGTTGACAAGCTGAAGACAAAGCTCCGCTGCAATAAGAAAGAGTATACTCTTTTGAAGCTTACCGTATTCTTTGAATTCCTGAAAAAAGCGAAGGAAAAACATCCGGGACAAAAGTAAGGAATTGAAATTTAGGATGTTAAAATCATCATAAAAATCCCATATCCTTAATCCTTAATCTTTTCTTGTCCTTTAGAATTGGCATATTTGGGATCGAAACAAACAAACATGTTAAACCATACTCCTCTTGCATAACGAAATGCGAGGGGAAGAATCAGGATCATAAGGGCTGCGTTGGTACTCAGGACAGCCCAGTCGGACCACCCAAGCCCCAGCCACAGGAAGAGCACGGTGACAACCGATAATCCCACCGAAATGCCATAGCTGATATACATGGAACCCCACCAGAATCCAATCTCGGGGAGATTGCTTTGTCCGCATACAGGGCAATTCTCCGGCATGGCATAAATATTTTTAAGGTGATAAGGGTTCTTGTCAAGAAACATATCGCCTGAATGGCAGCGTGGACATTTGAGATTTAAAATCGAATAGACAATTGTATCGTGAAACATGGAGTAAAGATAAGTAGTATTTATGCCTTCTGTTCAGTAAGTAACACGTTTGCTCTTTTAAGGGCTTCGTCAATATCCGGAAGCACATTCATCTCTCCGATTTTTAAAAGAAGTCCCGACTTTTCAAGTTCTTCGTAAACGCCGGGTTGTACACCTGAAATGATCAGAATGGTACCGAAACGTTTTACATATTTGGCCACCTCCCTGATGGTATGCAAACCGGTAGCGTCAATGACCGGAACAGCTCTCATACGGATGATCAGTATCCGGGGGCTGTCCTTCAATGAATAGATTCTTTCCTTGAATTTATAGGCCGCTCCAAAAAAGAGTGGCCCGCTGATCTCAAACACTTCAATTCCTTTAGCAACATGGTACCTGGAAATGGCTTTTTCATCCTTATCTTCTTCCAGATCTTCATGACTTGAAACCATGTCTACCTTACTTATTTGCATCATGTTGCGCATGAACAGGAAGGCGGCGAGCACCATTCCAATCTCAATTGCCGCAGTCAGGTCAACAAGAACGGTAAGCAGGAAGGTTGTCACCAGAACAATCGCATCACCCCGGGGCCCTTTAAGCAATGCTATGAAGGATTTCCATTCGCTCATATTGTAAGCGACCACTACAAGGATTCCGGCAAGGCAAGGCATTGGGATGAGGACAGCCCATCTTCCCACGAAAAGCATGATCAACAGCAATGTGATGGCATGCACAATTCCAGCCACCGGAGTGCGGCCACCGTTTTTGACGTTGGTGGCTGTTCTGGCTATTGCTCCCGTGGCAGGAATTCCTCCGAAGAGGGAAGAAGCGATATTGGCTATGCCCTGAGCAATGAGCTCGGTATTAGACCGGTGGCTTGCACCAATCATCCCGTCGGAAACCACGGCGGAAAGCAGGGATTCAATTCCACCGAGCAATGCAATGGTAAAGGCAGGCTGAATGAGTTGCTGAAGCGTAGCAAAACTGATGGACGGAATCAGAGGTGCCGGCAGCATAGAAGGAATGGAGCCGAACCTCTTTCCAATGGTTTCAACATCCAGATGGAAGAATTGAACAACAAAAGTGCAAAGTAGAATGGCTACTAATGAGCCGGGAATACGGCTGGTAATCCTTGGAAACACAAAAACCAAAAGTGTTGTTCCTCCGGCGAGGAGAAGGGACCAGAAGTTGATGGAGTCGAAATGAGAACCATAGGCTTTCCATTTTTGAATAAAATCAGCCGGGACGGTGCCCATATTCAAACCCAGAAAGTCTTTTATCTGGGAAGAAAAAATTATGAGCGCAATCCCTGCGGTGAATCCTACGATCAAGGGATGTGGAATGTACTTAATTACGTTGCCAAGTTTTACAAGGCCCATAATAATGAGCATAACTCCGGCCATCAGGGTGGCAATGGTCAGACCTCCAATTCCATATTGGGTTACTATACCATAAACGATTACCACAAATGCTCCTGTAGGGCCACCGATCTGTACACGGCTTCCTCCCAGAGCAGAAATCAGAAAGCCTGCTACAATAGCCGTAAAGAGTCCTTTTTCGGGAGACACACCAGAAGCTATTGCAAAGGCTATAGCCAGAGGAAGGGCAACAATACCCACAATTATTCCGGCTATCAGGTCAGAGAAAAACTGTTTTCGGGTATAATGCTTTAAGGTTGTAAATAATTTCGGTTGAAACATGAATGTATGTTCGGATTACTTTTCCTTTAGGTTTTCGTAAGTTAAGATGTAATTTGACATTCCTCCCAATGCAATCTCCGTTTCAGAAGTCTTCCCGGGAAGCGTATTCATCAAATTCAGTATGCGTTTTTTTTCTTCCACCGCGATCGGTGTTTGTCCAATGCGGTTGATAAGCAAAATGCCACCCGGTTTAAGCAGGGAGCAGGCTTTGAATACAAATCGTTCCCCCGAAAACCGGGAGGGAGTTTCGGTATCGATAAAAAGATCAATGACAATGAGAGCGAATTTTTCTGACGATTCCAGGATATAATCATAGGCTTCGGCATGAATCACTTCAATGTTACCGCCCGGGTCGTCTTTGAAAAACCGTTCGTAGAGGGAAATTATTTCTCCGTCGTATTCGATGGCTTTTATCGGGATATCCAGCTCATAATCGTTCAGCAGAATATCAGAGACGCTTCCTCCTCCCAAGCCGAGCAGTAAGGCATTGTCTGGCCGGCGATTCTCCAACCGGTACTTTTGGAAGGCGTTTTCAAAGACGGTATGGAGGTGACCGAAAGAATAATTGGCACTTGCCGAATTAAGTACCAGACAACCGTTTTCGAGAGTTACTTCCAGGGAAGAGGAAAGTACCCCTGGTCGTTTGTGTAGGACGATAGGATAGAAATAACTCAGAATTTGTCTTAACCGGAAAGAAACAGATTGATCGCGGTATTGATGCTCGGACATGCCGAAAAGGTATCAATAGAAAATTAAGGCGAGTATGACGAATATCAGGATAAAAATAACAAATGCCCATCCGTCAGCTGGAAAATAATTATAGTACTTAATCAGGAAGGCTTTCAGCTTATGCATTCGAATGTAAATTCTGCATAAAGATAAAAGATTTTTGAGGCAAGCTGGAGAAAGTCTGCTCTAAAATAGTCAGGAACGGCTAAGTTCCGGGTGGAAGGAAGTCCTTGCTTGGAGTCCTTCACCTGAACTTTCGGAAGGACGATACCCTGGTCTGAGTCCTGGAAAAAGAAAACAGAGAATTAAAACGGTACCTGTTGCAGCCGATAAAAGAAGAATGGGTTTGAAAAAATTACTCCACAACCCCGAAGAAAACAAGAGGGGAGAAAGGGGATGGAGAAGACAGCCCAACATGCCAATAAAAGCAATGCCAGCTCCAATGGCAAACATTCTTTTTTGTTTGCGGAACCAGGTATGTTGGACGAATACCGTCAACACTCCTGCGGAGAACAAACTAATTTCAAAGTAGTCTGCAAGGCCTTCAGCCTGAAGCGGGATAATCAAGAGGACTGAGGCTCCAATAGCAGCAAATAAGGGGAAGCCTGTCCCGGGTGTTCTCATCTCCAGTAAAAAACCCAGCATGATGATGAGTAACAACACGTATGACACAACAGGAGACAGGAGGAAATCAAGGAGGGATTCATAGGAGCTTGGGGTGTATTTGAATACAACCAGGTTACTGGTTTGAGGTGATGGTGCAGGTTTTTCAGAGGTATTGGTGAGTGTGTGTGTTGAAAAAATATTGGCTACAGGAAGATTCTTCTGTTCAGTCTCTGATTTTGCAGAGGCTGACCGATTCATGAAATTGTTGACATAGGATTTGTATTTTTCCTGGAACTGGTTGCCTTTTAACTGATAAACAGCGGTCTTGACCTGATTGGTCCTTGAATTTGAACGGGACGAATCAGGCTGAAGGGAAATAATGGCACCGGATGCGTTGGTTCCGTTATCCAGAAACACGGTCATGGGTTTATTCAGTTCAGTCAGTTTCTCACTGATATCCGTAGCAGCCACATTGAAATCGGCAAAAGCGCTCAGATGAATATATACCATGTCCACCCCCAGGTTCATGGCCTGGCGAAGTGCAGCTGTGGTGTGGTGCCAGGCAGGGTTCATACCCAGCTCAGGGTTTGTCCCGTACTCGTATACCCTGGTTTTCCCCGATGAGGAAGCCTTCGTGCTGAAGGAAGCGGTATCTGATGGCAGGGAAGGAGTGGCCGTTTTTTTCTTTTCCGTAATACTGGCAGGAAAACCAATCGTAAAATTAACGGAGAACGGATTATTTGCCGACACGGGTGCAGTGGTCTCCAGGATAGGAGACGGATTTCCCGTACTGTTTTCACCTGCGGTTACCCCTGGAACCGAAGAAGCAAAAACCATCCTGGACACTGTCGAAAGAAGTGTGAACAATATTGTCCTCAGGAAATAGGGATGGATACTTGACATTTCTCAATAATTGAAACTAAAGTAGTGAAAATCCGCAATTTACAGCTTGGTTGTGTGTTAAAAATTGCAAATAATGGAGGATTTAGCCAGTCAGGAGGGTTGGAAGGCCGTCAGGGAAAGAAAAGGCGGACCTTCTTCAGGAATTCGGCAAATATATTTTCGTTACAGGCCACGATAGACTTTCCGAAGATAAAATCCCTGCCCCCTTTGAAATCGCATACTTTTCCTCCGGCCTGCTGAACCAGAAAGGCTCCTGCACTCACGTCCCAGGGATGAAGACTGTACTCGTAAAAAGCTTCAAAACGTCCGCAGGCAACATAAGCCAGGTCTGTAGCGGCTGAACCCAGACGCCGCAATCCCCGGGTAGTATGCATCAATTCACGGAACAGCTGAAGATAGGCCTCTTCCTGTGCGTGATCGTAATACGGAAAACCGGTAGCAATGAGAGAGTCTTCCAGGTTTATAGTGGGAGAAACATGTATCGGGTGATTGTTGAGGTAAGCAGGACTTCCTTCCCAGGCATAAAAGCATTCATCCAGGTTTACTTCATAGATGACTCCAAGCACAGGCTCTCCTTTGCGGTGAAGCCCTATACTTACAGCATAACAGGGAATTCCGTGAATAAAATTGGTGGTGCCATCCAGAGGATCAATCACCCATTCGTATTCTCCCCCTTTTTGTGTGGTGGTTTCTTCTTCTGTGAGAAAGCCCGCACCGGGCACCAGAGGTGTGAGGGCTTTTACGAGGGCTTGTTCACTTTGCTTGTCTACATAGGTAACAAGACTGTTTCTGCTTTTCACCTCCACCTGGGAAGTTTTCAAACGGCCCTGTTGTTCACGTATAAACCGGCCCGTTGTTCTGGCAGCTTCGCAAACCTCTTTACAGATTACTTCAAGATTGATGCTGCTCATGGGACAAGGGAGGCGCTTTTTTATATTTGTTGCGGAAGTAAATTAAACCCAGAAGGCCCAGCAGGAAAAGGCAGACAGCAATAAACATAGCCTGTGTAACAGTATAGGAGCCTAACTTGAAGAGGACAGTGTTCTCCCTGATCTGCTCTATGAAAAAACGCTCTACCCCGTTCATCAGCAGGTAAACGGAAAACAAAACCCCTGGAATATGTATTCTCTTTCGTAAAGACCAAAGCAGGAAGAAAAGCCCCAAACAAACCACCGTTTCATAAAACGCTGTCGGGAATACTCTGGCTACCAGGTAGGGCGTGTCAGCCCAGTTGCAATGACAGTTGACATGTTCGGCTGTACCTTGTATATATGGATTGCATTCCTGGTTTACATTGTTCGGATAGTTGTAGGACCAAATCCAGTCGGGCAAAAAGGAAAGCCAACCCGGTTTAGGGGCCGTGTGAGGAATTCCCCAGTCCCCGTCTCCTGCCACATGACAGCCTATCCTTCCGATTGCATAGGCAAGCATAAGGCCTGGTGCGCAGGAGTCAATGACATGTTCAAATTTCAGTCCGTTCTTACGGGCGTAATAGATCACAGAAAGGCCTCCGACAATCAATCCGCCGTACATGGTCAGACCGCTGAAAGAAAAGATCATTCCAAAGGGGTCAGCGACAAAGTCGGGCAGATTTTCCAGGATATGAAAAAGTTTGGCTCCAAGGAGACCTGCCACAGCTGCAACCAGGGTCATGTTGCCTACGTGTTCATAAGGATGGTAAGGAACTTCCGTCAGCTTGGGTTCAGGGAGGCGGTACTTTTCTTTTTCCTTGTATTTGAGCCAGGTGAAAAGAGCTCCCGCAATTAATCCCCCTACCACACTCCCTTGTATAGAAAGCATATATTCTCTGGGGTTACCCGAGAGAGAAGAGTAATCCCAAATAAATCCAACCAGTTTGTATCCAAGGAGAAAGCCGAAAATGCCGTTTGTAACGAGTTCTGATTGTGTGGCCGCTTCACCCTTCATCACTTTACGCAGTGTGGAATGGACAAGACCTTCCTTCTCCTTTCGTTTGAGCTCAAACGCAAAAAAATAACCTGCCACAAGAAAGGCAATGGCCACAAAGAAACCAAAGCTTTGAAGAATTTTAAGAAAAGGCAGTTCTAAACCGAAAAGGTCTTTGACTGCGTGGTAGATGGTTGGGTACATATATCTATCTGAGTGTCGTTTGTAAGGCCAATGAGGACAGAGCCATCGTCGTCAATGGCTCTCAGGTATTCGGTAGAGAGTTGGTTGTGCAATACGTTTCCGGCCGGTGTTTTTATTTTTATATAATTGTCAGTGAATCCATGTCGTATTCCATCTGCTCCGTCCAGTTCAAAAAGCACCTTGCGTTCGGTGCCCAAATGCTTTGTGTAGAATTCCCGGAGTTTTTTGGCCGACAGAATGCGAAGCATCTTATTCCTTTTCTTGCGTTCCGCCATGGGAACAATTCCTTCCAACTGTATGGCTTGGGTATTATCCCGTTCGGAATAGGTGAATACATGCAAATAAGACACAGGAAGCGCCTGGAGGTAGTTGTAAGTCTCCAAAAATCGTTCTTCGGTTTCTCCCGGGAAACCGACAATTATATCCACTCCAATACAAGCATGTGGCATGCATTCCCTGATTCTGGAGATGCGATCGGTGTAGAGGCCAGTCAGGTAGCGGCGCTTCATGAGTTTTAAGATCAGGTCGGACCCGCTCTGCAAGGGAATATGAAAATGTGGAGCGAAACGACGGGAAGCCGAGACGAAATCAATCACTTCATTGTTCAGTAAGTTGGGCTCGATGGAGGAAATCCGGAACCGTTCAATTCCTTCTTCCCGGTCCAGTTCCCGGATAAGATCGATAAAACCAACCTCTTTCTTTCTACCACCCTGTATACCCTTGCCAAAATCGCCCAGGTTAACACCGGTGAGCACTATTTCCTTAATTCCTTTGGAAGCTATTTCCCTCACATTCCTGATTACGTTTTCAATGGTGTCGCTTCGGCTGTTTCCACGGGCGAGGGGTATGGTGCAAAAGGTACAGTTGTAGTCACACCCATCCTGAACCTTTAAAAATGCACGGGTTCTGTCCCCGACCGAATAAGCATCCACAAAAAAGTTGGCTGTCTCTATCTCACAGCTGATGATTTCAGTCCGGGTCTTTTTGGTGATATCATCCAGATAATTCAATAATTTGAATTTTTCGCTTGCCCCCAGAACGAGATCAACGCCTTCAATATTCGAAATTTCTTCCGGTTTCAGTTGTGCATAGCACCCCACTACCACCACATAAGCAGACGGGGCCAATCGCAAGGCATTTTTAACGATTTGTTTGCATTCCTTGTCGGCATTGGCCGTTACGGAGCAAGTGTTTATCACATATACATCAGCCGGAGAGGTAAACTCCACCTTCCGGTAGCCCTTGTCTTCCAACAGGCGGGAAATGGCAGAAGTCTCGGAGTAATTGAGCTTACAACCGAGGGTGTGAAAGGCTACTGTACGGGGGCTGTTCATGACGGCGCGAAATTACGATTTCCGGGCGAATAAACGTATCTTTGAGACCCCATTGTGAGCGTTATGAGATTCCGCTTCTTCCTGCTTTCTGTTCTGCTTACTTTCTTACCCCGGGCAGGGACTGCCCAGTTTCAGAATATCCTGATCGGAAATCACTATTCCCCGGAAGAAGTTTCCATTGCTTTGAACCCCCGTAACCCTCAACAGATTGTTGCCGGGGCAAACCTGAATAATTATTATTACAGCACTGACGGAGGACTTCACTGGACCGGGTCCACCCTGGTTTCTCCGGTCAACGGAGTTTACGGTGACCCTTGTTTGTTTGTCGACACTTCCGGAGCATTTTACTTCCAGCACCTGAGCAACCCTCCTGTCGGTACCGGTAGCTGGGTTGATCGAATTGTTACCCAGCGTTCAACCGATGGAGGAAAGACCTATGATCCCGGTTCCTCGGTGGGTAAAAACGGCACCAAGGTGCAGGATAAGCCCGCACCGGCAGTGAATCCTTTTAACAACGACCTTTATGTCTGCTGGACTCAGTTTGATGTTTATGGAAGTCATAATCCTGCCGATAGCAGCATTATCCTCTTCTCCAAATCAACTGACCACGGCTCTACCTGGAGTACACCTGTCCGCATCAGCAGACAAGCAGGCGACTGTGTGGATTCAGACAGTACCGTGGAAGGAGCTGTACCTTGTGTAGGTCCCGGAGGAGAAATTTATGTGGCCTGGGCCGGCCCCCTCGGGATCACCTTCAATAAATCAACAGACGGAGGAATCACCTGGATGCCTTCCGAATCTGTTGTAGGGCCCTTTCCGGGAGGATGGGATTATAAGATTGGGGGACTGATGCGATGCAATGGAATGCCTTCCACCGGTTGTGATCTCAGCAAGGGCACTCACCGTGGAAACATCTATATTACCTGGAGTGATCAGCGCAATGGTACAGATGATGCAGATATATGGATTACCCGTTCTGCCGATAAGGGTATTACCTGGTCTTCACCCAAAAGAGTCAACAATGACCCTCCCGGCAAACAGAATTTTATGCCCTGGATGACAGTGGATCAGGCAAACGGTGATGTATATGTAGTTTATTACGATCGAAGAGCATATCCCACAGGCGATTCTACCGATGTATATCTTTCCCGTTCAACCGATGGAGGGAATACGTTTACCGATTACCGGATAAATACCAAAAGCTTCCTGCCCGATCCTCTCGTTTTTTTTGGGGATTATATCAGTATAACCGCTTATAACGGAATGGTCAGGCCTATTTGGATGATATACGATGGGGTTTCTTTGAGCATCTGGACCGCAATCATCGATTCCGGTATGTTGGGAGTGAAGGAGAATAATGAGTCAGTTTCCCCAAAATGAACATTTCTGAGATGAAAAGCGTATTCCATCCCTTATCCATCCCACTCTTTCTCTTTCTGTTTCTGTTTTTGTTTCTTTTTCCTGAGCCTGCTTCCGCCTGCAAATGCACCGACCATCCTGCTCTGACCAAGGCTAATTGTGAGGTATACCAATTGGTTTTTGAAGGCAAGGTTGATTCTGTTTCAGTCTGTAACGGAGGTTACGGGTCAGTATGGTTTTCTGTCGGAACCCTATTTAAGGGAGAAGGCTCTGAGAAAAGCGAAGTCCGGTTCGATTGTTCAAGTGATTGTCAGATGAGCTTTCAGAAAGGGGAAGAGTGGATCATTTACGGCCAGTACTATAAATACGGAAAGGTTACGGTTGATTTCTGCAGCCGGAGCCGCAAAAAGATAGTTTCCGGTGATGATTATTTCACAGAACTCAATCACCTGAGTTATCCGGAGGAAAAAGCCGGGTTAGAAAAACTTTTCGGAGCACGTCAGCCTTCCGGAACTTCGAGGCCGGATCAATACCAGCGTACACTGATACAACCCACAGCCTGGTGGAAGCTATGGCTGCTGTTAATATCAGTAGTGGTCATGTATGTGATTTTTTACTTTGTCAAAAAACTACCCTGATGCCCCAGAAATTTAAATCACATCCCTGGCACGGGATCTCCATAGGAGAACAAGCCCCCGGATTGGTTACCGCTTTTATTGAGATTGTACCGTCCGACACGGTCAAGTATGAGGTGGACAAGGCCAGCGGATATCTGAAGATTGACCGTCCTCAGAAATTCTCCAATATTATTCCTACACTTTACGGCTTTATCCCTCAGACCTATTGTGATACGCTGGTTTCGGCCCATGCCTCCAAAGCTTCTGGTAAACACGTTCCTAAAGGTGACGGGGATCCCCTCGATATCTGCGTCTTTTGTGAACGCACCATTACGCATGGGGATATCATCCTGAAGGCAAAGCCCATAGGTGGATTCCGGTTGATTGACAAGGGAGAAGCCGATGATAAAATCATTGCCGTGATGCAAGGAGATATCTTCTTCGATTCCTGGAACGATCTGAAAGATGTGCCGGAAGGAATGATCAACCGGCTTAAGCATTACTTTCTGACGTATAAAAACCTACCCGGGCAGCCTGTGGTTTGCGAACTTGCGGGCATTTACGGCAGGGAAGAAGCCCTGGAGGTGATTCGTTTCAGTCAGAAGGATTATCAGAATTCTTTTGGGGAGTCTTTTTAATGTTTGCACTTTTTAATTCTGCTTTTTATGTCAGTCATCTATTGCATCCCCGGCACAGGAGTAGACGAACGACTTTTTTCCAAGATTGATTTCGGGAAACACGAGGTCAGGCATGTGCACTGGATTATTCCCCATCGCAGGGAAAGTCTGGAAGCTTATGCGCTCCGTTTGTCGGAACAGATTGATACTTCCAAACCTTTTGTACTGGTAGGAGTTTCATTCGGAGGGATGCTCTGTGCCACCCTCATGGCCCATTTACATCCGCAAAGGGTATTCTTAATCTCCAGCAGTAAATGCCGTGCCGAATTGCCTCCCAAGATCCGGTTCATGAAAATATTTCCTTTTTACCGCCTGTTACCAGACGTGGCCTTTACCCGGGCAGCTACCTTGTCGCGTCGTATATTCGGATTCAGGGGAGCAGAAGAGTCGAGGTTGTTTGAAGACATGCTGAAATCTGCTCCCAAAGGTTTTTATTCCCGCGCGGTCGACTGCATCGTACGCTGGGATGCAAAGGTTTTTCGACCCGGCATCGTCCATATTCATGGCACACACGACAAGGTGCTGCCCTTGTCTTTTGTAAAAGCGGATTATGTGATTGAAGGAGGTTCGCACAACATGCTGAGGACACATTCTGAGGAAATCAGCGGGATTATCCGCAAGGAGTTGGAGAAAATATAAATTACTTCCCCATCAAAACATAATTCACAATATTCGCCCCCATGCGCAGAGCCTTGGTGCGGCTTTCTTCCGGATCGTGGTGTACCTGCGGGTCTTCCCATCCGTCGCCGATATCGGCTTCGTAATCGTAGAAACAAACCAGGCGGCCCTGATAGATGATGCCGAATCCCTGAGGTGCTTTCCCGTCGTGTTCGTGAATCTTGGGGACTCCCTTATCAAAATTGTACTTCTGGTGGTAGATGGGGTGATTGAAAGGTAACTCGATGAAATCGAGTTCGGGAAAAACTTTTTTCATTTGTATCCTCACAAACTTATCCAGTCCGTAGCTGTCATTGATGTTCAGGAATCCTCCTCCTGCGAGGTACTTTCTTAAATTGTCTGCTTCCTGTTGCGTGAATACGATGTTGCCGTTGCCTGTAATGTGGATCAAAGGGTAACTGAAAATATCCGGACTGCCCGGCTCTACTACCGCTTCCTCCGGGTTGATACGGGTTCCCAGGTTTTGATTGCAGAAAGCGATGAGATTGGGGAGGGAAGTGGGGCTCACATACCAGTTTCCACCGCCCTGGTATTTCATCCGGGCAATTTTGTAGGTGTAGTTTTGCTGGCTTTCCATCTGAAATGTAACGCCGAGCAACAGAAACAAGATTATTTTAAAGGTCTTCATTCAGCAAATTCAAGGTATGACAGGCTGCAAGTGCAGCTGTCTCTGTTCTCAATCGGTTTTTACCCAGACTTATCTCCCGGAACCCGTTTGCAAGGGCTAAGGTAATCTCTTGTTCCGAGAAATCACCTTCCGGTCCAATAAGAATAAGAGCATCTCTGCCCTTTGTATAACTGTTTTTGAGCAGGGTAGGGCTTTGTTTGTCCCGTTCGCAATGGGCTATGAATTTTTCACCTGCAAATCCGTTGGCTGACTGTATAAATTTAGGGAAAGTAAGGACTTCGTGAAGAGCGGGCTCGTAAGCTTTCAGGCTTTGCTTCATGGCCGAAACCGCTATTTTGTGCAGGCGTTCTGTTTTGATCACCACCCGTTCCGAATGTTCGCATTGTATGGGAGTAAACTCATCCAGCCCAATTTCAACCGCCTTTTCCAGAAACCATTCCGTACGCTCCATGTTTTTGGTAGGGGCCATGGCAATGTGGAGATGAAAGCTGCGTTTGCCATATTCTTTTTGAACGTCGGTTACATGGGCAATGCAGCGCTTGGGATGGTCTTCTGCAATTTCGGCCGTGTAGAGGTTTCCTTTCCCGTCAATGAGGGTCAAGGGATCTCCTTTTTGTAGTCTTAAAACCCTTATAGCATGCTTACTTTCGTCTTCCGAAAGGGTGTAAAGCGCTCCGTCTATGTCTGGTGTGTAGAATAAATGCACGGGTAAAGTTACGAAAAGGATTTACGAAAAGAGGTTTGGAATAATCGACCTTCCGAGAGGGAAATGAATGATCCGGTTAAGAATCGTGATCATCCCATTTCGGATGTTAACAATCCTACAGCGGATCGCGATCATCCAGCACCGGATAATAATGATTCCACATCGGATTGCGATCATCCCACACCGGATTATAGCGATCCCACATCGGAGTGCTATAATCCCAAACGGGATTATAACAATCCCAGATCGGATTATAACAGCCCCAGATCGGATCGCGATCATCGCACACCGGATTATATCGATCCCACATCGGATCGCGATCATCCCACATCGGATATTGTCGATCACATATCGGATCGTTATTATTCGAATGGGATGCCTGCTTACCCTCCTTTCCAGGAAAAAAGTAATGAGCTTCTATTCAAGAAGTTCTGTAATCTTCCTGACAGAGGCCTGGTTCTCCGGAAGATTCAGGGAATGGAAAACCTTGCGCTTTTCCTTGTGGGTAAGGTGCCAGGAAAGGGAAATATGGTCGTTTGTTTCGTTCTGAAGTTCCAGTCTCACAATATTCACATGGCTCTTTATCCATTTATCAGCCGACTGGATCTCCATATTCTGGTTCAGGTCCTGTACCAGGAAGAGATTGCCATAAAAACTACCCATGGGACTGGAGAGTGACTGAAAAAGTGTGGGTGGAGGGTCATTGTCAATAGGAGATTCCATGTGCTTGTCGCGTAATTGAATAATCAGCACCCCGCTGGTGTTTTTTGAAATCCAGAAATCAAAAACTTCCAGGAAGCGCAGAGAGGTTTCCAGTCCGAAATTATCCCTTAATCCTGCATCCATCACTTCAATGCGTGGTTCAGACGGAAGGAGTACGAGAGGGGAGATATAGGGGAAGGTTGCGCTCATTCGGAGCACGCTGGTAAAAAGGGTGTTCTGAGGACTTTGATCCTTAAAGAACCTGGAATATTCAAGTGAATTGATCAGTTGCTTTCCCTCAAAGTGTCTGCTGGGGATGTTTTGGGCGAGGTAAGAAATTCCAAGAGGGGAGATGAGGAGTTTTCGGCCGTCGTTGACAATGGAAGGAGAAAAAATCATCATGGGAATTTCGGCGTTGCTTTCTGCGGCCGCATAATCTCCCAGGGTCTTGCCTTCAAATACGCGGGTGTTCTCGTTAAGTTTGGCTTCCAGGGCATAGCCCCTGTCTTTCACAAAACTTTGTTTGCCCACCTTGTATCGCTGCAGGTGAACGAACCATTCGCTTGTTGCCACGGAGAAAGCTATGGGGTTCAGAATATCTTTGGAAATCTGGTTGATGTAGGTATTGTTGATATACCTCTTCACCTGATTCTTTTCTCTTTGCATGCATAGTTCCCTCAGGTAAGCGGCTCCTATCATACCACCGGAAGATCCGGTAATGAGCTCTGTATGTTTCATCAGCTGTCCACGGGAAATGCTGTCTATGTAACTTAAGGCATAGTATGTCCAAAGCGAAGAACGCAATCCGCCACCGCTTACATTAATGAGTACAAGTTTTGGTTTCTGAGTGGTATCACCCGGGATGGTATTTTTTGCTTTCCATTTCTCCAGCATCTCCAGGGTGTTTTTCATGTCGGCATCCCGAAAGTCCTGATTGGTATCGTAAGCTCTCAACGCGGAATAGTTGAATGGAGCAGGAGGGACGGTATAATCCAGTCCGTACGCCTTGCTTGTACCCGTAATAAATTCCAGTTTGTGAATATAGTTGACGAGCAGAATGATCACAATCAATATGGCCGTAGCCCAGCCTCTGAACCAGGAGTAGAGAGAGCTAAAGATCATGACAAAAACGGTAAAAAGCAGGAAGAGACTGGCTCCGGCAGGGATCTCGAAAATGGTGTAATGACGAAGCAGGCCAAGAGCGATGAGACTGGCTATGGTAATGGCCTGGAAAAATGAGGCATTGCGGTGGTTCTGTCTGAACACTGCCATTAACATGGCTTTCTTATAGTGCCTGACCGGCCGAACCAGTTTGGTTTTGAAAGGCCAGGAGATAAAGGTCTCCACATACCAGTCGCGCGATTCTTTTATCAGGTAAGGGTTCCGCTGCCCGGACAGTTTGCCTCTGCGTACACGAAAGGCTTCGCTGTCGTCTTTCATCGGTTTATTAATGATTCCGTAGAGCTTGAATATGTCCTTGTTTGTCCTGAAAAAATAGGTGAATGCTATGAAGACAAAAAACAGGTTTCCGATGAGAAAGGCAAAGATGAGAGAAGCCACCTGAAGTCCGGAAAAGACCCCTTCATCTTTCAGGAATGCAACAATGTTGATTACATAAACCACAATAAAAAAAAGAGGAATCAGAAAGTTGTTGAGGCAATAGCGCATAAATGGATTGGCCATGGTAGCCAGGAAGGGAAAGCGGAAACCGTTTTTGATATAGCTTGCGATATTATAGGCCATGACAAATCCCCCGCAGGAGAACCCAACGATAAAGTAGGACAAAAAGCTCAGCTCGTCATTGTATTCCGGACCCAGGAAGAGGAAGGGCCCTCCGTATTTGGCGGCTACATTATTGGTAACAATGCCAAAAAGCATGAGCCAGAAGACGAGAAGGAAGTGGTTTTTCTTAAAATCAATCAGCAGGAGGCGGAAGGCGAAAGAATAAAAAAAGTTACGGAAAAGATGATGCTTCAATAAAAACTCTCGGGACCTCCGTATAGGGCTCATAGGCACTAAATATGGTATTTATACGAAACCCCGCAACAATCGTTTCATTCCGGGGGAAAGGCCTTATTTTATCTTCGAATTCACGATGTCCAGAATCTCCGTTTCCATCGCTCTCGCTTTTTCTTCCAAAGACTTGCCCTTTTCAACGATTTCGGAAGCAAAAGACTTGTCCGCTAGTCCGGATGCATTGATTTTTACATTCAAAAAGGCGCCCATCACCCCACTCCGGGCACACAATGCACCTACGCCGGCGTCGCTTACAGAGTTGGGGTTACCTTCCAAAGCCATTGCACGAAGAATGGACATGGAATCAAAACAAAGTTGCATAACCTGGTAAGGCACTTCAGTTGCATAGCGTGTTGCTGTCTGAATGGCTTCTGTCCGTATTTTTTTCTCCGGTTCAGTGCCTTTTGGAAGTGCAAAAGCCTCCATTATTTTATTGAAGGCATGGGTGTCTTCGTCCACAAGAGAGAGAAGTCCCGCCTTGATCGCCTGTCCCTTTTCAGCCCAGTCAGAAAATTCTTCCCAACGTTCATCCCACCCGGGTTTATGAGCGCTCAGATTGGCTACCATGGTTCCGAGGGAAACACCCAAAGCACCTGCATAGGCCGAGATGGATCCACCTCCCGGTGCTGCGCTTTCACTGGCTGTTTCATCTGCAAAGGAAGTCAGGGTCATTCCGGCAAGCTTTCCTTTCGTCTTGTCTCTCAGCAAGTATTCGATGATGCGTTCTTCCGGCTTAAAAGGGGAGAGTTCATCCAGTCCAAGAGATTTAATGGCCATGCAAACAAGCTCTTTTTCGCTTACACCGGTGGAGCGTTGTTGTTTCCGAAGAAAGTATTTGCCTGCTTCCAATAAGGAATTTAAGGGGATCAGTCCCACTAACTCCGATCCGGTAACCCGAATACCTCTTTCTCCGGCTTTTTTGCATACCTCGTCAAAGGCCACATGAACCGGCGTAATCTGAATATTGGTGAGGTTCATGGATATCTGGGCTATACCATACTCTTCAATAAACCAGCCTATGGCTTTCACGGATTTCAGGGTTCCGGGTATATTTACAGGGTTCCCCTTTGCATCGGTCACAATTTTTCCGGTTACCGGATTTCCTTCCCTTTTCACCCTTCCGGCTTCCCTCACATCAAAGGCAATGGAATTGGCCCTTCGGGTGGAAGTGGTGTTGAGATTGATGTTATACGCTACCAAAAAGTCCCTCGCACCGATAACGGTAGACCCGGCATGAACAGAATGCTCGACAGGGCCGAAATCGGGTTTCCATTCCGGAAGCTTTATTTTCTTGAAAAAGCTTTCGTATTCACCGGCACGTATTACCGACAGGTTGCTTCTCTCCTTGTTTTTTTGAGCAGCTTCATAGAGATAGACCGGTATGCCCAGTTCCTTTCCTACCCGTTCTCCAAGCTTTTGAGCCCAAACCGCAGTTTCTTCCATGCTGATGCCGGCAATGGGGATAAGGGGACAAACATCGGTTGCTCCCATTCGGGGGTGTTCCCCTTTATGTTTGCTCATGTCTATGAGTTCACTTGCTTTGCGAATCGCTCTGAAGGCAGCTTCGATGACCGCCGCCGGAGGTCCTACAAAGGTCACCACCGTGCGGTTGGTAGCCTTACCAGGATCAACGTTCAGCAATTTCACCCCTTCTGTGCTTTCAATTTCATGGGTTATCTGACGGATAATTCCCATATCCCGTCCTTCACTGAAGTTCGGGACGCATTCAATAAGTTGGTTCATAACGGATGAAGTCATTAAAGTTCTTGAGCAGGTACAATACCGGGCCCTAAAATAATCATTCTCACAGGAAAACCTTCAGGGATTTTCTTTCACCTGATTTCTTTCACGGCACAGGATAAAAAGACAGCCAAGAAGTGCAATAAAAATCAACAGGGGTTCGGTTATCATCCGGTGCCGGGTTTCCACATAGAAAAGGGATTGACCGAGGGATAGAACAACAGGTATCTGAAAGAGAAACAAACTTTTTCGCCCTATCCGGTAAGCCCCGTAAAGGCTTAGGAGGAGGATAAGGAGGTATCCGGTGACGTAAAAGGGAAGGAAGTACCTGGCCCTTGGCCCGTATTCGTTTCCAAGCAATGACCGGAAAAGCCAGAAATTCTTAAGCTTCACAAAGTATAGTTTTACCTGTCTCAGTGGATTCGTCCGGAGATTTTTTTTATACAGGTCTTTGTAAAAGGCATCCTGACCGGCAACCGTCATCTGAACAAGAGAATCTTTCTCCTTCTTGGTGAGAATCTGGTAACAATCCCTTCCGTCAACCAGGTAATTGCTTCCCTCTGAAGCTTGCAGGGAGCCTTTCCACAGCTCTTTTCCGCTAAGCGATGCAAAGCCCAGGATGTGATCCTGCTGATAGTTTCGGAAGAGCCAGGGAGCACAAACGATGGAGACAGTTAAAGCAAGCCCGGAAAAGGCCAAAACAGCCCGGGTTAGGCCCCTTTGTCTCCAGATAATCGTCAGAAAAGGGAGAAGGGATACCAATAAAGTGGCCCGGGTCAATACAGCAAGAGAGGCGCAGAGAAAAAGCAGAAGTAATTTCCAGTTGTTAGGCCCTGAAAAGTAGTAGGATGTCAGAAAAAGTGGAAGGAGGAGCATAAACAAATCGAGGGAAAAGGGGTGGACTTTATAGATGGCATAATATGCTATTCCCGGATGTATACAAAACAAAAGCACGGAACCAAAAATAACCACGTTCTTATGCTGCTCAAAGTGTGGAGGGAGTGAGAATAACCTCCAGAAAAAGGAAAATATTTTTGCAAGCATAAATGCCGACAGGGTGTTTAATAGTATATGGAAGAGGGAAACAGCCAGGGTCTTAATGCCAAAGAGGGAGTATAGAAGGGAAATGAGGAAGGGGTACACGGGGAACTGGAAGGTATGGTTGCGAACCCCATCCCAATCTAGGTAAAATTCACCTGTATGCATTAGGTTTACGGCTATATCATGGTCCTCGTAGTATTCCATGGCAGGGTTGAAAGCCAGCAGGAACCCAATTTTAATGAGGGAAATGAAAGAAATAAAAAGATAAAGTTGCTTTCGGCTAAAGGTCATTGTTTGAATTCAATAACTTTTCCGTTTAGAATCACAGTCTCCACGAGGTTGCTTCCGAAGGCATATGGAATAAATCCAATGGAAGGGATTTCCTTCGTTATAAACACATTTGCCTTTTTTCCCACACAAATGCTCCCGTGTGTTTCCAGTAAGCCCATAGCATAAGCTGAGTTGAGCGTTGCGGCATTAATAGCTTCTTCCGGTGTCAACCGGTATTGAATACAGGCTATGGCAATCATGAGGTTCATGTTCCCGCTGGGGCTGGATCCCGGGTTAAAGTCGCTTGCCAATGCCAGGGAAAGACCGGAGTCTATCATTTTACGTGCAGGAGGGTGGGGGAGTGACAGGAAAAATGCCGCTCCGGGCAGAATAGTGGGCATGGTTCCGGATCCTTTTAAGGCCTCTATTTCAGCTTCTCCCACATACTCCAGATGATCTACACTAATGGCTCCGCATTTGACACCTGCCAGTACCCCTCCATAGTTGCTGAGTTGTTCGGCGTGGACTTTGGGTATCATCCGGTGTTTCTTTCCTTTTTCCAGGATATGTATTGTCTCTTCCGGAGTGAAATAGTTGTTTTCACAGAACACGTCACAGTAGTCGGCCAGATTCTCCTCTTGAATAGCCGGCATGAGTTCCTCGGTAAGCAGTTTGATGTAATCCGCTTTCCGGCCCTTGTATGCTGCGGGGACTGCATGTGCGCCAAGAAAAGTGGCTTTGATGGTGAGCGGACTAAGTGTTTTGAGTTTTTGAATGACTCTCAGCATCTTCAGTTCCGATTCCAGGCTAAGTCCGTAACCGCTTTTGATTTCCACCGCACCTGTTCCCTGGAGCATGATTTCATTCAATCTTTCCATTGCTCCAGCCAGGAGTTCTTCTTCCGGTGCATTTTTTAAGCGGTTGGAAGAGTTTAAGATTCCACCGCCACGGGAGGCTATTTCTTCGTAAGTAAGTCCGTTGATTCTGTCTACAAACTCCCCTTCCCGTGAACCGGCAAACACCAGATGGGTATGGGAGTCGCACCAGCTCGGGAACACGAACTTGCCGGTGGCATCGATTACTTTCAGGTTGGTCCAGTCGCTGATGCCTTCCCAATCTTCCATTCGCCCGAACCCCGCTATTTTATCTCCTTCTATGGCCAGCCAGGCGTCATCCAGAGTTTTCAACTTTTTCATGGCCTTGCCGGCAACAACGGTATGATCAGGTTCGGTTATCTGGACCAGTGTTTTGATGTTTTTAATCAGAAGTCTCATAAGAGAGGATGCTTGGTAAACCGCCTGAGCGGGTTGGAATAGTGGCTGCTTTCAGTCAAAGCTGGTAGTAAATATCGGAAATGTTTTGGTTGGAAGGAGAACTTTCTGAATAGGGTACTGAGATGAAGGGCTACTTAAAGAGGAAATAAAATATAAGTCCCCAAATAACTCCGAAGAACAGGGTTATTCTTAAAATATCTGCTGCCTTTTTCCAATCCTTTTTGATGATTCCCAGATAGAGTATCCATGCAAAGGCCATAGCTATGAGAAGAAGGGGGAAGCAAAAGCGAATTATGATGCCCAATTGAGATTGTTTTGATGCAATAATAAGCTTTTATCTGCCTACAAGCCAGGATTCAATTTGAGGTTAATATTTGAAAGACGACTTAGATAGAAAACTAAAAAAGTAACAGGTAGTCGGAAATTTTAATGATTTTGGTTTTCTTGTGCTTTTCCAGACTCAATAAATCAATATCTCCGGTCAACAAACAGTCCGCTTGACCGTCTTCACAAAGGGCCAGGAGAAAGTTGTCTTTCGCGTCACGACAGCGGTCAACTTTAGTATTTACTTCAATAAGTTCTGAGTAACAGTGGATGGAATCAAGGAGGTAGTTGACAATGGCCGGAGAAAAAGCTCTCTTAAATTTAGGGCGACGTATTACTTCCAATAACTCCGATAAAAGTTCATTACTGAACAGAAATTTAAGCTCATTTTGGGGGAGATGTTGATCAAGTTTGTGATACGAGTCGCTGATCAGAAAACTTATCCATAAATTGGTGTCAACAACCAATCTGTCCTGCCTTCTACTTGGCATAGCGTTTTGACCTGACGGCTTCTACCTCACGAGTAATCTCTTCTAACGTTAACTTTGCTTTCTTAGCACGTATTTTTTTCAAGACTTTTAAAAACGGATTGGGGGTAGACTTTGAGATGGCAATGAGCTTCTTCTTAGCCAAGTCTTGGAGGAACTTCTTGGCCTTAGGATCTAATATTTCAATATTCATTGTGTCCATTTGATAAATGTACGAAAAATCTAACATTTTAGAATTTGTGAGGTAACCATTTTAAATCATTTATACTCTATGAAAGATTAAAAAAAACAAAGCCTTGAAAACTAATAAAACGGGAAAAGAGAGAAGGAAATACCCTATTTT
>Ga0207114_1063_pt2 | contig 33779 bp, 35 predicted proteins | sample Alteio_BWMinHeat_70_FD_153560 | JGI IMG/M metagenome (GOLD analysis project Ga0207114, IMG submission 153560) | Enriched cells from forest soil in Barre Woods Harvard Forest LTER site, Petersham, Massachusetts, United States -... | ecosystem: Environmental > Terrestrial > Soil > Temperate forest >... | reverse complement strand
ACGAATTCCCCTGGATCCAGGCTGGCAGCTTGCCGACGGCAAAGGGACTATCTATACCAGTCTCCTCACCCTTTACACTCCCTCCACCGGGAAACTGACCTATCTCTTTCCCGCTGAGATAAAAGAAAGTTATGTTCAGAAGAACAATGTGATGTCTGCATCCTTATCGGTGATGAATCAGCTGGCAAGCTTGCTTTACAAAAAGAAATGATATTAAATCCTTACCTTAGATTCGAAACAGGCAGGTGATGACTATTTTCTTCCCTTAGCCCGGAATAAGAACGAAATCACGAAGACATGATAAATGTGATTCTTCCAAGTATTCGTATGAGCTGCATTGCGGTCCTGTTCTTATGGATCACTTCCTGTACTAAGGACAATGTGCTCCCTCCCCTGCCGCCTGATTTTAGTATTAGAGCTATAACCCTGGTACCGAACATAACCATCAATCATCAGCCTGACTCTACCTATTCGGTGGATATGGATCAGGATGGAGTGATGGATATTCAGTTTAAGCTGAATTTTACAGGCTGGTGGTATGGCCCCCATTATAACACCTGTATGAATGCCAGTGTAGAGGGCTTGAATAGCCAAACGACTTTATCTACAGGATATGTTAATTCCAGCGGGCAAATGGTTATATACCCATTAAATTCAAGGATAGACGGAAGCAGATTTTGGAACAACTACAAACTTTTATTTCGGTGCGGGCAAGGAGGAGGAGGTGACTGGGCATTTGGTACCAATAACACCTATCCCGAAGGTTTTCTCGGAATACAAATCGTCAAAGGGGGTAAACCCTATTTCGGCTGGATAAAATTCAAATGCGACGGCACTTATTTCACCTTCGAGCAATATGCCATGGATGCGAATTCCAACTCCTATATCCTGGCAGGGCAGATCCATTAGTTATAAGAGATCGGAGAGGGGTTCCTGATTCCAATATTCGTATCACCGCTTTTTTGATGACACCCCTCTTTTGGGTGGCCATTTCTGATAGTATACCCATTGATAAAACATCTCCGAATAAGGGGTCCCTTGCTTCTCTATAATCGGTTTATCCACCTCATTGTATATTCTACGCCTTACCTCTCTTCCGTTTTTTCTCCTATCAGAAACGGTTGCTTTCGGTTCATGCGTCTGATCATGCTCAGGAGCCGCCATACAAAAAGTCTGGACACTATAAATAAGAAAGACACAGAGGATTGTTCTCACCTGACAGGATTTCCCAAGCATTCTCAAAAATCAGGCTATTCTTGCTTTTTAGAATTAGGATTGGGTTAGGAAGCGTTACAGATAGGCTGTTTTAATTACAATCTAATGCATTTAGGTAGCTGCTGGATAGATTGTTGTGATGAATAAGATCAAATCCAAATCCACTAAAATGAAATCCATTCTACTCCTGCTTTCCCTGTTGATGGGTGTTTATTCGTTTTCCCAGGTGAAACAATATCCTTGCGAGGTTGGGCAGGAAGGAACCTATCTGAATGAAACGACAGGGCAACGTTATACCTGCAAAATCACAAAAAATGATCCTTACGCTATTCACAGTCATGGGTTGGATATAAAAACACAGTTTGATGCTTCCAGATTTACGGCGCTTGAGCTTGGCTTATCTCAGTTTATCCGGCCAAACAGGGACAATGAATTCCGTTTCGGGGTATCTTTCATTTTGGGAGCATTGTGTGATACAATTCGAACCCCAAGAGCCATGATTACAGACAGCAACAAATATCTGTATTCGGGAGAAGTCCGGTATTGCGGATATTTTCATCATCATATTAAACGACGTAAAGAGTACGATATACGTGAAAAGGTGGATCACAAATCCAGTTACAATAAACGAACAGAGAATGTCTGCCTCGTCAAGAACTTGATTCAATATGGTCTTTCAGCCGGAATCCAGACATTCTATGGCATGACCTACACAGTAGTAAAGCCTTCTCCCGGAGCAAATCCAACTGTAACTGACAAACCGGGAATATATTCCTTCCCTTACGAAAGTTTGGTACTGTCTCTCGGTTTGGAAAAAAGAAGATCTTCCAACTTTGCTTATGAAATCAAGGGGATTTGGAATGATGGTTCGTCCTGGCTTTCCGGGTGCTATCTGCGCTTCCTGTATGCACCAGTGGTTGCTAATAAATACGTCGCAAATGATTTAGCAGTGCAGAACCGCTTTACCTGTTCTTCCGATCATGTTGGTTTTGCTTTAGGAGGGTATTTCGATATGGATTCCATCGCTTATCAGGGAACCATTGAAACAGGCATAATGCCTGGAATGGGCTGGTATTTCAAACTGGGGTTCCCATTAACTGAATGGGCTCTGTACAGATCGAAAAAGAATATCAGGCGCCCCCTTCTGAAGGGGACTGGTCAGGATGGGAGGGCTAGGTTTTTTTGATGTGTTGCAGGGCATAAGGTGTTAAATTATGTTATTCTTTTGCCAATCCTCCCTATCTCCCTCCATTCCCGGAACAATATGTTCTACATTTATCGAATGAAGAAATCCGGCCTATTCCTCCTGCTCCTAATTTCCATTTCATCCTGTAATGGGCAAATAAAAGCCGACTTGCCAATAGGCACTGCGACCAAATCCGCCGGACAATCGAAGCTTATAAAAACACTGGGCACAAACCGATATAACAATGTTGGTTGCGGATTGCAGGATAAAGCGGGCAACCTCTGGTTTGGTACAAAGGGGGAAGGACTTTATTGCTACGACGGTAAATCCTTTACCAATTATACAGAGAAAGACGGGTTGAGCAGCAACTTTATCTGGTCTATTATAGAAGACAATACCGGCAAGCTTTGGTTTGGCACGGCAGATGGAATTTCCTGCTACAGCCCTTCGGCTCAATTACTGACAGGAGGGAGTAAATTCACCATTATCCCTATCAGCACAATCACCGGCGGCACTCCTGATCGCAAGACAACGCCCGATGATTTTGGCATGCCTCACCCGGAAGAAAATTCAGTATGGACCATCCTGCAAGACAAAAAGGGAATATTCTGGTTTGGCACCACAGCTGGCATCTATCGCTATGATCCTTCGGCTTTGCCCGAGGCAGGTGGCAAAAGCTATACTCATTTTTTACACGACGATGGTGTCATCAATAACACGGGTGTCACAATTAATAGTGCACACGCATTTGGAGTGGAACATATTTTAGAAGACAAAAAAGGAAATATCTGGTTTGGAGGAAGGGGAACCCAAGGCTTATTTTTTTACGACGGAAAAACCCTAAGCAATTTCAAACCGGACGGGGAGCATTGGTTTTGGCCGCTTTTGCAAGATAAAGCAGGGAATATTTGGTTCAGCAACTGGTGGGGTATTTTCAGCTATGGCCCTTCGGCTACGCTCAGTGAAGGTGAGAAAATTTTTACTAATCTCACAAAGAAAGATGATTTATGCCCTTCCTTTGCTACCTGCATTATGGAAGATAAAAATGGAAACATTTGGATAGGAAGTGACACTGAAAATGACAATAAAATTGGAGGACTGTCTTGTTTCAATCCTTCGGCTTCGCTCACTACAAATGAAAAATCCTTTACTCATTTTACAACAAAAGAGGGTTTGCCTGACAACTCGGTTTGGTCTATTACAGAAGACAGGCTCGGAAATCTTTGGATTGGCACAAGAAACACCGGCTTATGCCGTTACGACCCTTCGGCTACGCTCAAAGCAAGCCCTTCGGATTCGTTCAAGGCAGGGGGGAAAATCTTTACGATTTTTTCGGAGTAAGGGTGAATAAAACTAAGGTTCTTTACCCGTGACGAATAAATATTATTCTATCGAATCTTTAGGATTAAAGAAGAGCCTTTTAGGCGCAGACCGATTACTTATCAGTGTATGCTTCTTCCTTATCACAAATACGCTCCCCGCTGAAGTAATGTCTATTATCCTTTCCTGAATAACAGATAGAATCTGTTTCGGAATTCCGTTTCCGGTAAATTCCTATGAATGAGGCCGCATCAGCTTTCTCTACCCTTTCGCTTTTGTAAAATAAATGCCGCCCATCCTTTGCATACCAGGAATTTGGAATGGAATTGAAACTCCGGGCTTCTGCTTCCTGAATTATTCCAACAGTTCCTCCATCTGCTGTTTCATTCAGGTAGAAGACCCGGTTCTTATCTTTGTAAAAACCAAACCCCAGGTCCTTGAAGCTATTCAGGTCAATATTTCTCTTCAGATCATAGGTACTATCCCCTTCGCAAGCATTAAATATCCTGCCAATAAGAACCGGATGATTGCCTTCCCTTTCACATTCATACGTTTTGAAGAAGAGATTCCCCTGATTGTCTTTAAACAACCCGTTCCCAATACTGTCAATGACCAGAGAATCCTTGAAAACGCAACCACCGTTATCAATCAGATAAACATTCTTAGGGAAGGGCTTGACCGCTATTTCCTTCAAAGTAGGGTCCTCCCACCGACCAGGAGCCTTAGGAATGCTCTCTTTTGTCCCGGATGAATTACCGCATGCCGAGAGTAACAAGGAAATGATAAGACATATGGGGAGGTTTACATTCATTTCTATTTAGTGTTTTATTTCCTTCCCACTCTCATCATAAGGGGTTTCGAGCATAAGCATTCCACCCATATCGTATTTTCTCTGTATTCCAGAGGGGTTTCCGTGCTTATAAAATGTAAGGAGATAAAAAGTTGCCTTGTCCGTTTCTGTTGCAGCACCGGAGTATTCCACATCGTGATGAAAATATTCAACCCATCTTCCCTCCTTCATGCCATTCACCAGTTTGTTTTTCGCTTCTGTCTTGTTCGTAAAGCCACTGTCTGTAAGGGTATTTTGCCCTCTCAGAATTACAAACTCCACCCTTCTGTTTCTCCGGTTCATTAGATGTCTCAGCTCCATATCCTGGGTTTTCTGTATCTGAGCATCCGTAAACAACAAATGAGTTTGTCCATAACCCTTGGGACTCAGATGCAGGGGACTGGCTCCTTTTTCAATCAAATAATCTGCAATACTCCGGGCTCTCCCCTGGGTTAGCTGGTTACAACGGGTCAAAGAGTTGCGGGTACTCCCGTGAACCCCTATTTCAATAACCAGGCTATCATTCTTCCTTAGAAAATTCGCGATTGAATCGAGTGCAGACGTGGAGCCGGGTATCAACTCGGTTTTATCCAGCTGAAACTGGATGTTCCTGGCCAGGTAACCATTCCCCTGCCTGGATATGGTATCTCCGGGAACAAAGGCTTTTGTAAACTGCTGTGCAGATGCAATTACCGGTAAAAGCAGCAGGAAGAAGAATGTTGTTTTTCTCATGCTTCAATTCTCTTTTACCGTAACCAACAATTCCGAATCAAAAATACTGGAGGGCGAAATCACCGTATCGTTCAGAGGAATATGATCCCCGTAACGCTCCTTCATTTTCTTCCGGACAGGCTCACTGGATAAATCGAAGTCTTTTAGCTGCTGAAGATGTCCAAATTCCAAACCAGTCACCCGATGATACACCTTCCAGATCAGTTCCGAGCAATACATCTTGTCATCTCCCCAGCCGAAATACACATCGTAGTTCTTACCCAGGTATTGCTCTCCAACAGTTTTCAACTCCTGCAGCATAGGAGGCGGCAACATCGGATCTGTGTGACTTCGCTTAATCACATAGTGTCCCCCTTCTCCCCGGGCAATCCAGGCATAGAGAGGGGTCCATTTGACCGGCTGTACTGCTTCCAGCACATAATAATGACAACCCTTTCCGGAATCCAGTCCAAAGATCATCCCGCAATGACTGTATTTCGAATGAGTCGCCAGTTGAATGGCCTTGCTTTGACCCGATTGGGAAGTCTGGAAGATAATGTCTCCATCCTGGATCTGTCCTTTTTCAGAAAGCCGGAGGGCTTCCCCCCGTGCAATTTCTATCTTCTCTGATCTCAGGTGCTTGCTTGTATAATAATACCCGACCAGTGCAATCAGAACGGTTACAGCAGCACTCAGATAAAACTTCAGATTGTTTCCTAAATGATTTTTAAATCCCATAACGGAGTGATTGTTAACCCTAATGTACGAAATCTTACTCCTTATCTGCACACTTATGAATTTACTCTCAGGAATCGTTCATTCATCTGTCCCTCATTACCCTGGATAGACAATCGTGCCACCAGGTCTTTATGAATAAAAAAGCGAAAAACATCGCTCTTCGCTCTGTTTCCCGCTCTGCTTTTGTCTCCGGCTGGAGTGGATCTTCTAAACTGAGTAAGATGCGTGTTTAGACTGGCGAATTGCGATTTAAAAGTGTCCACCTAAACAAAAAAAGCACCTACATTTTCATGTAAGTGCTTGATTACTTAGGGTGCGTGATTTTCAGCAGTTTCTCTTACTTTTTCATACAATTGAACATCCATCGGATTCCAAAACGATCGAGACAAACTCCCCAGTATCCCCAGAACATATCCATTGGGGCGCTCATTTCCGAGCCTCCTTCCGAAAGCGCTTTATATAAACGGTCCGCTTCTTCCTTTGTATCGCACTCCAGACTGATGGTGGTGTTGTTGCCAATTTTTAATTTATGCCCCATAGATTCCAGCATATCCGTACCCATAATAATTGTGCCGCCCAAGATGGGGAGGGCAATATTCATGATAGAGTTAGACTCCTTTTCAGAAAGCTTGGGTGCACCAGGCATGGGTGGTGTATCCTTCATACGGAATATTTGTCCCGCAAAGTCGGTTTTAAATATTTTTTTGTACGTGTTGAAGGCTTCTTCGCAATTACCTTGAAAATTGAGATAAACGGATGTTTTTGACATGGTGATTTTGTTTAAAAGTTAGAGATTAGTAGTTAAGCTATTTTTATTTCGGCATTTTACTCCTATCCATGTGCAGAATATTCCAGCGATGCCCGTCCAGATCTCTGAAAACACAGCCGTACATGGAACCTGTCATTTCCTTTGCCTTGTGAGTGCTGCTTCCTCCGGCCTGAATTACTTTTTTAACCATTTCATCCACTTCTTCCTTACTTTCCGCATCAAATGAAAGCAACACTTCACAGGATTTGTTTGTATCTGTAATCTCCTGATTTACGAAGCCTTTGAAGGATGGCTCTTCGAATAACATGACGACCACATTCTTGGTTCCAATCACTAAAGGGGCTGATGTGTCCGTGTTGCCCGGTCCGGGACTAAATTTAAAGCCCAGAGCGGTAAAAAATTGCTTTGATTTTTTAATATCCTTAACAGGAAGGCTAAGCCAGAATTCATTTGCCATTTTTATTTTGTTTTGGGGTTTATATTAATTCCTTGAGTTTTTCCAATAGCTCATCCAGACGAGCATTTCCATCCGTCACGCCTCGCTCCATTCCGGATTTAATCATTCCATCCCGGTCCTGAACCGATTTAAAAACAGAATGGATGGTTGTTTTGGTCCTTCCACCGGGCAGGGCTTCAAAAGTTGCCGTTTCAAGCGAAACATGGCCTCTTTCAGGCAGACCTTCGAATTCAAATGTCCGGATTATTCTTTCCGGCTCCGTTACTTCGTGGATTACTCCATTAAAGCTATATCGGGCACCTGTTGCGTTGCAATGGATAAAACGGTATGATCCTCCTGTACGGCTGTCAAATCTTTCTATTTCCATCGTTAAATCGCGGGGACCTAACCACTGTACAATCAGCTCCGGATCATTAAAAGCTTTGAATACCAATTCACGGGGGGCTTCAAACTCCCTGGTTATAAAAAGCTCCTGCTTACCTGGCTCGGCAGTAATTTTGGTTGTGTTTCTCTCTTTCATTTTTATGTTGTATAAAGGATGCTCCAGTTTTTATAGGTTAAATACCTGATATCACTTTTTCTCTATGCAATTGACCATCCAGTTTATTCCAAACTTATCGGTACACTGTCCGAAGTATGATCCAAAAAACATGTCAGCCAATGGCATTATGATGTTTCCATTTTGAGATAAAGCATCAAACAATCTTTTAGTTTCCGCTTTTGTCTCCGGTTCGAGGCAGATGTGCATATTATTGCCTGGTGTTACAGTGAAGCCCATTTCTTTCGGTGCATCGGTAGCCATTAAAATATGTCCGCCCAAAATCGGCAATTCGACGTGCAAAACCATGTGCTTAATATCCTCTGCAATGGTAGGATTTCCTGGTTCCGCAGGAATATCACCGAATCGCTCAATACCCTTCCCGTTGAATTCTGTCCCAAAGACCGATTTGTAAAAATTGAATGCTTCCTCGGTATTGCCGGGGAAATTCAGATAGGTGCTTGTTCTTGTTGTGTTACCTGTTTTTAATTGATTCTTTAATTTGAATTGTGCCTTCAGATATTGTTCCAGGCTTCCAAGAGTAGCTGTGAAGCCCTCTTCAAAGCCCATTTCAATCATCTTCTCCATTCGGGCAAGAGATTCATTTTTAATAGTAATACTCACTTTTGTATGGCCGTTTTGTTCGTTGAAATTCAAATTCCAATCGGAGCCCGGCAAGTCTGGATTTTCATCTTTGTCTGCAAAAGCATTCGACATTTTGAAATTGGTTTTTGGCGTAATGGAAGTAAATTCCTGAATTGACCAATGTTCTGCTCCTTCCGGGCTTACCATTGCATAAAATCTTCGTCCACCAACTTGAAAATTCATATGCTTTGTCTTTGATGCCCAAGGTTTAGGTGCCCACCATTGGTCCAGAATTTCTTGTTTGGTAAACGCATCCCATACCAATGAAAGGTCGGCAGCAAATTCTCTGTTTATGGATACTGTTTTCGTTGTTTTGTCAACGGTAAAATCAAATAGCAAGTTGTTTTTCATTTTTTCTCTTTTTTCATTGTTAATAATACTTTGTCAAGTTGGCTGAATCTGTCCTCCCACATTTGGCGGAAGGGTTCAATCCAATCGGCTATTTCTTTCATTTTTCTGGAATTTAAATGGTAATAAAATTCTCTGCCGCTTTGCTCCTGCTTGATCAGCTTGCATTCCGTAAGAATTTTTATGTGTTTCGATACGGCTTGCCTGCTCGAATCAAAATGCTCTGCAAGTGCATTGGGTGTCATGGCTTGCAGGGCGATGAGGCTTAAAATTGCCCGTCTGGTTGGGTCAGCAATGGCTTGAAAAACATCTCTTCTCATTTTCGCTCGGTTTAATTAAGCAATCATTCGGTTGCAAATATATGCGCAGCTATTCGGCTTCGCAAATATTTTTGATTAATATTTGTTTGGCAACAACTAACTTCTTGTTTTTGAGTTGAATAAATAACCGGACAGGGGAAGGTTAAAACCTAAAACGGCCTACAGGCATACGCCACAAACAGGGCCCTCAGCAAAATAAGGCCCTTATCCTATCATCCCTACCTAACATAGGTTTGCTGAAATCATATCTTATTCCAGGAAATTAGGCTGGAATGTTTCCAGGAAGTACGTCAGGGCGGGTAGGATTTGAAGCCGGAAGAATAATTAAAATCAGTTGAAAGAACCCGGAACAGAATAAGATTGATTTATTTTTAAAAGGTGTTTACTTGCAAAAAAGGGTTATTTTCGCTTCTGCTACCATTATTTACAATGCGTTTGGTCCCACTATTTTAAAAAACATCACATGAAAAAAAGAACTTTACCCTTAATTCTTTCCGTATTTGCTTTGTCGTTCGGAGGGGCTGCATACAGCCAACTGAATTACGGTCCTGCCGGAGCCACTAACGTTGCCGGTACGTATACCGATCTCGGTACAAACGGTTCGGTGATCACAACTGCCAATTTTGATGATGCCAACTCGGCTCCTCAGAACATTGGCTTCACCTTCAACTACAACGGTTCTGCCTTTACCCAGTTTGTACTGAACACCAATGGTTTCATCAAACTCGGTAATACCAATCCATCACAGCCGAACCTGTTCTTTACCAGTCCCACAGCCCCTAATGGAGGTCCTTTCAACAGCGGGAATGCTGCAAATGCCAACATGATATGCGTGTTCAACCATGATCTGAAAGCCGGAACACTTACCCCGGAGTACCGCATGTATACTTCCGGTGCAGCTGGGTCGCACGTTTGTACCATACAGTTCAAAAATGTACGAGACAGTATCAATGGAACAGCGATGAATCAGTATAACAACATGCAGTTCCAGATCAAATTGTACGAGACCAGTAATATGATTGAATTTATCTATGGAAACTGGGCTGCTTCAACAGCAACTTCCATTGCTAAATTTTCCGGTGTTGGTCTGAAAGGACTTGACAGCACGAATGCACAGGTGCTGGTCATGACCAAGTCATCGGCCCAGCCTTGGAGCAGCGCCACCTTCCTCAATACAAATTATACTCCAACCGGTAATGCCTTCGATTGGGGCAACGGAACACGCCCGGCACCGGATTCCGGACGTACCTACCGCTTTATGCCAGAACTTAACAACGATGTGGCTGTGACCGGGTTGTTTACCCTGGGAAGTCTTCCTACACCGTTTGGCTCTCCCCGTTCAGATTCAGCTGTCGTCTCCAACCTCGGGGCTAGCAATCTGACTAATTATGTGGTTACACTTAACGTAACCGGGGCAAATACTTTTACCCGCACGGTAACCATTCCCTCACTGCCTTCCCGTTCTACGGCTGTTGTCGGGTTTCCTTCTTACTCACCGGCAACAGTGGGCACCAATACTGTGACCGTTTCACTCCCCTCAGACGATAATCTGGCCAATAATACGATGACCTATACCCAGATTGTCAATACCAATACCTTCAGCTTTGCCGATGGCTCACCGTTTGTCTACGCGATGGGAAGATCAGGCTATATCGTTGTAAGGTATCATTCGTCGAGTGAACTTGCTGTCAACAGTGCTAAGGTTTATATTGCGCATGACTCGGCTTCAGTTGGAAAGCCCATCTACGCCATCGTGTTCGACTCCACCGGCACCAAACTTGACTCATCTGCCACTTATACCATTACCGCAGCCGATACCGGCAAATACCACACCTTCACAATGCCCAACTCTCCGAGAGTTTACGCTTCTTATTTCTACATCGGAATCGGTCAGCCTGCGACCGGGTATTTCCCTGTAGGTTGCCAGAAGGAAGGCGATCCGGTGCGTATGGGATGTTATTTCCGTAAATCATTTTCTCCAACATCAAATTGGCGTGATATGGGCGGCCTGAACAGTTTCACTACTTACAGACCCATGATCCAGGCCATCGTTTCAGCCGCTTCAGGCATCTTTGAACTCACGGCCAACGAGAACCTGGTTGCGGCCTATCCGAACCCCTCTGCCGATGCCGTTACCTATCGCATCAGCGGAGTGACGCAACAGGACCTTACCTTCTCCCTCTTTGATGTAAACGGAAAATTGGTTCGCACGATCACTCCTATCAATACCCCTGAATTCCGTATGGAGCGGAGTAACCTCCCTTCCGGTACGTATTTCTACAAGGTGAATTCCCTGAATCGTGTGATGGGTTCCGGAACAGTCATCCTGAAATAAACATCCGGAATAATTTACTTATAAAAGTCTCTGTCAGAAATCCTGACAGAGGCTTTTTGATTTCTTAAATACACTTTGTATTAATGAAACTTCTCTCCCCGCTCAAGCATTCCGATAATATCCATCATTCTCTTCTGTCGGGTTTCCGCCTTTTTAGCAGTCTGCAGCCTCCACAAAATAGCATACTGATTGGTTTTGTTCAAACTCTGGAAAAATGTAAGGGTCTTCTTCTTTTTGGAAATAAGTTTCAGAAAATCGTCCGGAACCTTCATGTTACTCGGGGAATCATAGGCTTGTTCCCATCTACCATCAGCCTTTGCCGCATCCACCGCTTTCCAGCCGGCTGCCCGCATCCGGCCCTCCTTATCCAGTCTCTCAATGTGTTCAATATTGCGTTTGGACCAGATGCTTTTCAAACGCCGGGGGGTGAATCGCTGGAGGTATGATTTTTCATCATAACTCTTCGCTTGACCGTCAATCCATCCAAAACACAAGGCAACATCGAGAGCCCCTGCATAAACCACTGTTGCAACACCAGACCCTTTTTTATAAAACCTAATCCAAATCCCTTCCGAAACTTCATGGTGTTTCTCCAACCAACGCTCCCATTTTTCCGGTGTGTCGAACTCCAGTACCTGCAACTCCTTTTTCCCAGGGATTGCGACTTTCTTCTTGCTATTGCTTTCTGCCTTCATTCTTTTCTTTTAACACTAAGACCGAAAGGCCCGGATTATTTAACAATCTTTTTGAATACCTCTTCATACTCTTTAAATCTGTGCTGCCTTATTGGACGTGTAAAAGGCTCTGAATTGAAATGGAGCAACAGGCAGGGAGATATTCCCTTATAGCTATCCATATACTCATACCTTACAAGTTCATTGTTTGCTATTCTCTGCTTTATCTTGTTGTGATAAGGATACATAATGAAACAGATTCATTTCTTCTTAAAGCTACAAAACCCTCGGTTCTGGGCTACCTTAGCTCAGTTAGCAGAGCAAAGGAGGTCAAATCGGTAAAGATGTCTTTAGAGTATCCTTGAAATCCGAAAACACCGCACACCATTACTGCATACCTAATTCAAAAGCTGAGGTTAGGGCTTTGGGGCATGGGAACCTCCATATCTTTATAGGCTCGGAAAACGAATTCTTATCCCGTTTAAGGGATATTGATAGAATACACCTTCGGGAGGTCGTAAAACCTGTTTTTGGCATACGAATAGCTCAATTTTAAGGTGCCTTCATCGTTGTAATTCATCCAACCCTGATAGACTTCCATTCCTACAAAGCCATGACCTGTATAATCTGGTCTTTTATGCTTATTGATTTGCTGGTCGTCTCGGTAAACGTAAATTGAATCGGTGGTACTGATAAAATAGAGATTAGCTGCATTTCTTGGGGTCGTGAAAACATCACCCTGATTTAGATTCACCGCTAAAGCTTTATTCCCTATATAGCTGGTCAAGCCGTCAGCGGTGTATCTTACTTCCAGATATTGAAGCTTAAAGACAACGGTGGATTTGTTCCGAAAAAAGGTCAAGTCCGGTTGTGGCTCAAATGATTTCAGGATTTTATCGAGAGCTCCGCAGTTAATGTGATTTTTATCCGGCTCTTCGCAGACGAAGGATGTCCATTTGGGTGAAGAATAGTAATCAATTACCCTCACCAATTCTTCTAAATGCAGCTCCCCTGCTCCCTGAATATAGTATCCGGTCTTGCCCTGACTGGTTTGCAGCTTGCAGATGTCGCCACAGAGAAGCCAAAGGCTTACAGTGACTTTCTTGTCCTTCAGAAGTCCCTTTTTGATTCTGTCAGCAATGTATTCTTCCAACTGGGTGCTTAGACCCCTGTAGTAATAGTCCAACTTTGTTCCGTTACCGTAGGTTCCATCATTATAGGTGTATGAGAACTCCAGATGAGGATAATGGTAGGAGACATCAACTGTTTCCGTTGCTTTCAAAACAGAATAGCCACAACAAAACAGAAACATAATCAACAAAATTTGCTTCATTTATTCACTTGATTTTAACAAATTGAACTTCCGTCTTCCCATCATACAAATTAAAAATAATTTCCTGTTTCCCATTCTCTTCGAAGGGAGAGGCGAACATGATTTGATTTCCATTTGCATTATAAAAATAAAATTGGCCATCAGCACCATCAGCACTCCATTTGCCCAATCCGAAGTAAGAAAGATAAGGCACGCTATCAAGTTTAAAGGTTTTATCTTGAGAGAGTGTCATGTAAAAGTCCTTCCCTTTAAAAGCAATGGTGTCTGAATTGGGGACTCTCCTTTGCTCCACATGGTACTTGCCTGAAAAATGAATCAGGGTTTCTTGCTTGAGGTCTGGGAGGTAAATTTTGCAGTACCAAAAATATGAGCCAATACAGAATAAAGGGAAAATTAAAGAGAGTGAACAAATGATAACAGTTTTCTTTGATTTTCGGATTAACCCTACGATAAGGACAATAGCGACAACAAAACCTGAAAGGACTCCAAAGAGTAGCAGACCTAAGAAGAATAAATCAGCCAGCATCTTACACTGTTGAATTAATGAAAGTTGGTAAATATCAAATTTAGGCCCTTTTTGTGACTTTTGGAAAACGAGACTTTATGTAACTCTTCGCCAAAAATGGGTTTAAAACGTGTAATCCGCTCAACCAGACCTGCCGTTTACTCATTTCTGCTGGAAAATGGGGGAAGGATTCTTATCTTTCAGAATCCATGCGAAGCCAAATCACTAGCCTCAGCTCAGTTGGCAGAGCAAAGCATTAATTCCCGTTGCTTATTTTGTCCCATTGTCCTCTAAAGTATATGGAAAAGGATTTAATGTCGCCATCCATTTTGCTCGTATCAGTATCAATGTAGAATTTCCGAGCTTTTCCGTTGCTATCCCGAAGTTCAACATAAATGCCACACCCGTCTGAGCAGTCAGGACATCCGAATGTTGCACCAGATTGGGAATACGTAAGCAATGAAGCTGGAATGTGTTTCACAATATCTTTAGCGTAGGCAATTATCCTCTTTTGTTTTATTGGTATTGTGCAGGTAATTATCGTTTGCTTAAAATAGCTATCTGTTGAATCAGCCGTTACAGTACTGTCTTTCATTTGAAGTTGAATCATTGTAGCACAATGACCACCACATTCACCGCAGTAAATACCAAAGATGGCAGATTCCATTTTGGACTGCTGAGAATGGGCCTGAAGGGTATGTGCTTTTGGCAATTTAGTCTGATCATTGTTTGTTGGTGTATTGTCATTTTTCACTTGTCCATTGCAAGAAATGAAAAAGACGAATAATACCAGCAGGAAGTGGATTTGCTTCATAGCTTAAAGGTAGAAAAATGCACTTACAGGCCGAAAGGCAGCTCCCCACTTCGGTTCTGGAGTGCCTTAGCTCTTTGGCAGAGCAAAGGAGACCTAATCAGGAAATAAAAAGGGTCAAAATCGAATTTACTGCACACCAGCCATAAAAAAAGCAGCTACGCTTTCACGTAACTGCTTGATTACTTGTGTCGTGCCTCCAGGAATCCCTGCCTGCCATTTATTTGCATCCCGGCCACTCCTTCTTCCATTTCTGCTCTAGTCCATTCACAAATATGGTCAGTTCCCTTGTGAAAACATCAAGAGCGGATGCTGATCGTTTCAAATAGGCTAAAGTTTGCTTTAGTTTCTTCGAATGAATGGAGTAGTTGAGTAAGGCAGATAACCCTAAAATATTGGCAACGGGCTGTCTTACTTTGTGTGATAGGATAACCAGTATTTCATCAAGCTCCAGGATGTGTCCTTTTAGACATTCTTCTGTTCCTTTTAACTGCTTGTAAGCAATGAATAATTCCGACGTTCTTTTTTTCTTTTCGCTATTTTGAAATTCGAGTTCCTTATTCGCAAGAATCAAATCAGATGCCCGTTCTCCCCTCTCAATATTTTGAAAGCGGAGATGCTCATTGGCTTTGACCAACTCGGAAGCTCTTTTTTTCTTTTCCTCGCTTTGATAGGCGATTTTCTTATTCGCAATTAACAGTTCAGATGCTAGTTTCTTATTCTCCACACGTTGAAGGGCTAGTTCAGCATAAGCAAGCAACAATGCTTCAGATTTGGTTTCGTTCTCCATGTTAGGAAGTTGTAGATCAAAGTAACGCATAATAATTTTTCCATTTATTGCAGAGCAATATGGACAAATTACATATTTCACAGGTTGGGCTGAAAGATTTGGGGCCTTTGTAATGGGGATATTGCTTGTTATTATTAATTCCTTTTTGGGAACAGTTGACCGGACTCGTTACCGGATTCTCCAGGTTCACCTGCCCTGATTTGGCTCATACGGAAACCGGAAATAACCCAGAAAGGATTTCCATGGCTATGAACATTTTTCCACTGTCAGGCAGCAGAATAAAGCCATATTTCTTGTAGAATTTGACAGCATCCTCGTCTAGTGGATCAACTATAACCGCCATTGAACCGATGCGTAAGGAAGACTCATAACATCTTTTCAATGCATCCATCAGCAGAAGCTCTCCAAATCCTTTTCCTCTAACCGATAAATCGATGGCCAGTCTTCCCAGCAATGTAGCTGGCAGATCCTGATAAGAAGGGGGAAGTCTCTTTATCACCTCCTCCGGAAGTAATTTACGCTGTATGGAAGCACTTGAAAGCGTATAATACCCTTTAACCAGCTTAGAATCCTCCGCTAGTACAAAACAACCGGAAAGTTTTCGTTTGACGTCTTGCTTCGCTTGTTTGTGCAAATAATTATCCAGAAGGGGTTTCCCGCAGTTAAAATTCTCCTTCTTGTGAAGGGAATTTAAAACAACCGTCTCCTGCTTCATTTATTTGCTATTCCTTTTATTATATCGCTGAGCGGCCTTTTTCAGTCTGGCATTAGGCTTAGCAGGATTCATAAGCGATTCGAAAAATATTTTTTGGTCCTGCTTAGACCCCAAAATAGCATTGTGCTTATCTACAATTAAATTAGCCTGCTGCTGAACTGAGTAGATGATGAAATCTGTAAGGGATCTGAATCCGCCTATGGCTGCAGCATATTCAAACAGTTCTTTCTGTTCAACAGGCAGCCTGGCGTCAAAACGGGTTTTTTCTATTGCTTTCATAGTGCATGTGTCTAAGTGCCAGGTTCAAAGGTACGTATAATATCCGTACATACTAAAAAATCCAGAAGTCAAACTTCCCTGATTCCCACATTTGATTGGCCGCCTTAGCTAAAGTCATTCCGAATTCTTGGAAAACGACAAGTTCCTGAAAGTACATTTGTTTTATTCTGTCTTCATCCATAATACTGATAGCAATTGTGATTAAAATGGCAACCAATTTGCCAATAGTTGGGTATAGCTAAAATAACCTATTTCCTTGGGATTGGGAGGATGACAGGAGAATTCTTATATAACATGCAATGATTCAGGGAGTTCCACAATCCTTCAGTACATAAGAACAATAATAACAACAGTTATCCTTCAAATGTGAATGAGATCAGAAGCAATTGGGGAGTTGATTCTATCAATTGCCGGATAGACTGAAGGCAGGTCAGGAAACATCGGTTGTAGTCAATACAATCTTATAGCGACAAATGATTTGGATTAGGAATCCAAATATCATTACTATCTGGGAGAAACCTTTTAGTCTCAGAAAAACAGATGGTAAGAGCATATATATAATCCTGCCAGGATGTCTTATCGCTTACTTTTATGTGAATGCCATCGAGGGTATCATTCGGATTCTTCAGCCTGTGTAATGCAGTACTGAAATTGTTCAAGATTTTCTCATTCTTTCTTGCATCTTCAGTAAGATAGTAATGTTCGTACTTGCTCCTCCGAATGTTGTCATACGGATTCAAATATGGTATTGGAGAAGAGTGATGATTATCTGCATTTGCTGCGAATACTACTTGAATGCAATGCTCTGGTTTTTTCTTTCCCGGTTGCAATTCATAGAATGATACGACAATTACAATGATCAGGAAAACGATCATTGACGAGAGCTGAATCATTCTTCTATTTGGCGGGTTCATTTTGATCTCAGGCGCAGTTGAAAGTAATTTAAGGGAATATTCGGGAATTCAGGAACGAGGGCAAGGTTCGATTCCAGTACAACTGATAAATTCCTTTGAACCTGATATTGAATTATAAAAACTCTCCTCTTATACCTATTCCGAATAAAAATGCATTGAAGTCACTCGCTTTCAAAAATGAGGCTGAGCCAAACATAAAATTGTAATTTGACTTCAAAAAAAGCTTTGCGTTTGAGTTTTTTCCAAAGACATCCAACATCACATTTAAACCTGGTTGAAAAGAATAAAAATAATTTGTTGCAAGAACGTTGTATACTTTCGTTAGTTTGAAATAATGAGAATGCTCCCCATCATTGAGGTTTATTTCGGCAAAGCCGTTTGAAACGGATATATTAATTTTGAGGATTTTCTCATCGATTACTCTATATTCATTTATCCAAAGGAGATCACCATAATCACCTTTAGGCTTATTTGTAGCATACCCATAGGAGGAATTTAAGTTGCAATTTGGATAGAGTCCGATATTACCCCCAGTGAAAAATCTTTTGCCGAAACGAGCCTCCACTGTCCAACCAAAACCTAAAGAATATTTCTCAAGGTAAGGATGACAATTAATAGTAAGATCCGAACACAAGACCGCTCGACAAGATTGATTCTTATCAATAATTGTGTCCTTTTTGTTTGACAGAGTTATTGTCTGCCCATAACCAATGGATTCAACCAGCAGGACAAATAGAATCACATAAACACGTGTGAATTTTGGCATTGTTTTTAAACATTGGTAGAAGACGTAATCCAGCATTTGATTGTATGAAGATTGAATTATTCGAATTTAGGCTATTTCCTGCCAAGGAAGATTTATAGACCGGGTTCAGTTCCTGTATAACGAACAAAATCCTTCGAATCTGATATCGAATCTCTGGAATCTGGTCCAATCAAGTTCATCCCGAACTCATAGAATCGATTTAAACTCAATTAGTTGGGCGAATTCAATCAAATTTGAAGGATTTTGTAGAATCAGAAAAAGGCGAGCATTCTTTACCGAATAGGTGACCGAAAAAAAGAAACCCCTTATAACTAACTGAGTTACAAGGGGTTTTTCTAGTCTTGTGTGGTGCCTCCAGGAATCGAACCAGGGACACAAGGATTTTCAGTCCACAGATAGCCCCGCAAAGCCCCTGAAATCAAGGCAAACGAGTGCAAAATGGTGCAAAAACCAGCAAATACCCCATATCAATACCGCATATCAAATTACTAAAAGTATTTCTTGCCGAACTGCTGAAAAACCTAGTCATTTTTCACCCTTAGCTCGGATGTAATGTGCCTCCATGTATGAGTCCAGATCCTCCCTTTTGATGTAAATCGCCTTACCAACCTTTATATAGGAAATTTTATTCGCCTGCCTTAAATTAAACCATGTCTTCCGGCTAATATTTAAGATCTGCCTTGCCTTTTCGGAAGGGATATAGCGTGCCAGCGTATCATCTTCTTTCCTTTGCAGAAGAAGACCCTTGATTTCTTCGATTGATGCTTTTAGTTTTTCCAGATCCTCTGTCGGGATAACGGTAAAGTTTACTTTCGGTTCTGCCATTTCATAAAATATTGGTATTCATTACTCAATTGCCTCTTTTGCTACTCTTGTTGGAAATAATGGCATTTTAAGCCGTAGAATAAAATTTCTTCCCGGTTCGTCAGCAAAGTATCTCAGCCTGTCTAAGTAATCCCGGTATGCGGTATTTGCAATATTATTTATCATGAAACTAATTTCAATTGGTCTCCTGATCCAATTCACCAAACACCCGATTTCAGCATTGAACAAAGTATAGGAAGCAGGAGGAAGGGCAAAGTCGCTGTTGGGCGGTACACGGTTCTGACGGGCTACATATAAATTAGAGAAACCGATATAAGACTTCTTCAGTTTTCCAATTGGTTTAAACTCATAGCGAAGGGAATTTTGAAAGCGGTCAGCAGGAGTGAAAATGAGATAATCATTGATAGAATAATTAAAAGCCCGAACAAGTGTAGTTTTTGAAATAAATACGAGGTGTTTGGTAATCCTGTATTTCATATCGAGATCTACGCCCCGAAAAACAACATTAGCCCGTACGTATGTAAACGCTGGGTAAGCGCCGCTGATGAGCGTAATCGGTTTCAGGTCAGGTCTTAGATAAATGAAATTATCAATCTGATTATTGTATAGCCCCAGTTCCACCTTCAGCTTCTCATTCCAGGTATAAATCACAGAACCTGTCAGGTTCTGCGATTTTTCAACACGGAGTGTTGAATCGCCCCGTTCAAATGAAGCTGCACTGACATGCACTCCCATTCCGTATAATTCATTCGGGCCGGGTGCTCTCCATGCGGTTCCATAATTGGCATAAACAGAAAAATGCTCTCCGAGTTTATAGGTGGCTCCAAGACTTGAAGTCACGTTACTGTATTCATGTATAGGATTCACATAAACAAGATTCTGGTTATACATATAGACCTGTAACCAGAGATAATCGTATCTCAAGCCCCCTTCAATATTGAAATTACCCTTCGTCCATTTCTCTATTGCATACCCTCCAGCCCCGTAGTTCCTGAAATTGGGAATGACCGAAAAAAAGTCTGTACCCCGGTAAACATTTCCCTGTGTGATTCCATTCATTCCTATACCCCCGGAAAAACCAGCAACCGAAGGGTGATACCATGCCAGATCGACGGTGTGACTGATAATTTTAAAATAAAGTTCCGGAAGATTGAGAGCAGCAATGGAATCATTATATGATATATCAGGACTGAACTCCCTACGGTAGTCGATCTGCCATGCGTAGGTTACAGCGAGTTTCCCGAAGCGGGGGTAGTTGATCGATGCATTCGATTTAAAAAGCTGATGGAGAACACTTTGATAGGGGCGGTCAATGAGATAACTGAACCGGGGATTTGTCTGTATGGGTTGAGGACTGCTGATGGCCAGATAAAGGTCGTTAGCGTTGCCAATATGAGAGGCCGTCAGTATTCCAATCTGAGAGGAGAACTGACTATAATAAAGTCCGACATCAATGTGATTGCGTTTATACTCAAGCGCAGAAGAAAAATCTCCCTCCTGGAACGCAGTCCCGTTCAAATAATAATTGGGTGTCTCTGAATTTCCAGCCCTCCGGTAGGTTCCTTGTACACGCCAACTCAGGCCTTTCAGTTTTTTCCCAAAAGCACCTTCCAGCATTCCTGACCCTGTTCCCATCCGGTTATTGCTTGCCCCTACAAGGTTGAGCTCTCCATATATACCGGGGACATCAGGCATCTTTTTCGGTTCGAGAAGAATCACTCCCCCGATTGCATCCGATCCGTACCGGATGCTTCCGGCTCCTTTTATAACCGATATCTCAGAAGCGGTAAAAGGATCTACCTCCGGTGCATGATCATTACCCCATTGCTGGCCTTCCTGTCTAACTCCATTATTCAGAATAAGAATCCGGTTACTGTACAATCCATGAATAACAGGCTTGGATACACCCGGCCCGGTTTGAATGGAATTCATCCCACTCATATCCTTCAGGGCTTCCCCAAGAGTTTGTCCCCGTGTCTTATCCAGTTCTTCCCCCTCCAGTTTGCTGGATTTGATCGTACTGATATCCTCTTTTTTCTTTCCTTCTGCAACTATTTCTACAGTCATCAGGCCATGCGCTTCATTTTTCAGGGAAAAACGCAGGTGAGTATGCTTATCTACAACAATGCTGTCTATGATTGTTACATACCCGATCAGTTCACAAACGAATGTGTACTTGCCGGGACAAATGTTTTTGAAAAGGAAATTGCCGCTGCTATCCGAAGATGTTCCCTGATTGAGTCCTTTGATCCCAATTACTGCACCGGTTATAGGTGTCTTGGTATTGTCAGCAACAACCCGCCCTACGATTTCTATATCGCAGGTAGAGCTATTTTGAGCCACCCCCACCTTGAATACAAGGACGAGAAAACCAAGCAGGATGAAACGGTTCGGGTTCATGGAACTGAAAATTCAGGTAATGTGATGGCTTCGCGACAGGGAATTCATCATCCCCTGTCGCATTGCAAACCTTTTAGAATTCATATCCAATACCCAGAACTCCGGTTATACCCGTAATAGGCTGGTTGTAGGTGGAAACGATATGCCCTACATTATTCGAGCGGCCAATGTTCTGGAAACTCAAATTGGGTTTAGAATAGAAGTAATCACTGGCAAGCCTTACCATCCAATGTTTACATATGGAATACCGGACTCCAAGTCCAACCTGCATTCCAAAAGTCGTTTTGTTGTCTCCGGTTTGAACGAACGTGGACACAGATCCTTCCGTTGGGCCAGCATACTTATTGATTACCGTGCAGTATATATCCGGGCTCATTGTAGTGGTTGTACCCAAAAGGAGCCTTCCATCAAAGGTGAATTTCTTAACTGGCCATGAAAAGTATGGCCCGATCAGGAAACTTACAGTATGGTAAGGGCGGGAGTTTGCTATGGCGGAATCACAATTAAAAACTTCCCGGTAACCAGCGGCGATTGGAAGAGCATCCACCCCAAACGATGACATATTCATGGAACCTCCGATTCCAAAATGGGAACATAGAAAATAAGCACCCTCAAGGGCGAAGTGGCTGCCAAGTTTTGCATAACCGGAAGTTGAATCTTCAAATTTATTGGACGCAAATTTCCCCATTGGGGAAGCGATGCCTCCGGAAAAGGCGATAAAGCTCTTCGCTTTATTTACAACCGTGGAACCGGCATCAGAAGTTGTTTGAGCCTTTATGGATCCGAATAATAAGACGATGGAGAAAGTAAATATTATAGAGTTTTTCATGTTGGTTCTGTTAGGATGAGTTATTGAATCTTTACCGGGTAAGTAACATCGAGATCTGTTGATCCCGGAGGATACGTTCCATTTTTCACATTAGGCTGGTGACGGAGGATCACTTCCAGATTTCCGGTTGAAACGGCTCCGGCTTTCATAACTGAAGTCAGGCCGACAGGAAGCGGGGGTACATTGGTGTCACGGTCGGTGATGGAATCTGTCAAGGTAAGGGATGGAGTTGGTCTGAAAAAGAACAAATGAATATTTGCACGTTCTTTAATCACCTTACTTACCGTATCAGCAGGTGTTTTGGTTTCATCAAGGATAACAATAGTGCAGTTATAGGTCGCATTATGCATCAAGTGTAGTGTGCTATCCACATTATTTGAAGTCACCACAGCCGGATTACTACCAATGAGTTTATACCTGATCCAGGGCTTGTCAGCTGCGTTATTTGCATTCTGGAGATTTAGAATAGTTGTTGTAAGAATTTCATTAGAGATAGGGGCTGTTACAGCCTGTTCCTCTTTCTTACAGGAGGATATTACTAAGGTAACAGACAGGGCAAGCCATGCAGCCCGCTTTGCAGATAGAATGTTCATTTTTTTAAGTTTTAGTTTATTGTACGCACGAATTAAATACCACAAATCTTCCTTGAGAAGGATTGCAGAAACGAATTAAAAAAGGAGGAGGAATCAGGCCTTAACAGGAGGTGCCCTTGGAGAAAACTTGTAATCAGTTGCGGAAAGGATTCCACTTTCAATAGAGACTGGGTAATATACCGGTACCGAAGTCTGAACTATTTCTGAATAATTTCCTGATAAAGGATTTGATGAAGAGATTGTATAATCACAAAGAGCGCAATTATGCTCTTGCTTATGAAAGTGTTTCTGATCGCTGAGACAATGACTATCGTCCCGGTGCGAAAAGCTGTGAATTCCTACTTCCACTAAAGGAAATAGAAACAAAAACAGAAAGAAAACAGAAAGAAATTTATTTTTTGCTTTCATTATTCATAACAAAGGTACTGCAAATCCATATCAGAATCAGAGTTTTAAGGACAAACACAATAATTACGCTCAATTACCTTCATTTGCCGGAATAAGCCATGAATAAGTTATCTGAATCATCGAACCGCAGGTGTGACCCGGTAAAAAGTGAGATTCTACTTGACCTCTAAGTGAGTTTCTAGTAAGAAAATTATCAAATTGTTTTTGCGTTTATCTTCTTCTTGAAATCAATTAATTCTCCACCTGAATTCTTAATTAAAGAAATCGCCCAGCTTGTGATAACCACCGAGCCAATTATCCCATTGAGTGCATCCAACCAATATATGTTGTAATCAATACCGCATATCAATTTAAACGGACTCCTTTGGTTAACGCATTCAACTTAATTTCCCTTTTTATTTTGATCAATTGCTGAAGGTTGTGACCATCAAAATTGACAAACTTGTGAAAGGAACTGTTTTCCCGGATAAACTGAATGATGGTTTCTCTTTTGGAGGTTTTCCTTGGCTGTTTCATTTCATACGCTTACCATAAGTGCCATTTTAATGAAAAAATACAGCCTTAATTCTGGAAAGATATTCTTTGGGCGGGGTTATTACACCGACAGATCCCGAATAAAAGCCTATCGCATCAATTCCATTTTTGGAGGCGATATAAACCGCTCTTGCAGCATGATGGGATTGAGAGACAACAATAATTTTATTCTTATGGTACACTTCCTTACATCTAACAATCGAATTAAGGGTATGATCTCCTTCTTTATCCATTGTAATCAGGGAATCCGGTACACCTTTGGCTACAAGCGCAGACCTCATGTTAGCAGCCTCATCATAGTTAGCCGGACCAACACATCCACTTACGATAAAATTTTTCACCTTACCGGCTTTATACAGAATAAATGCCGCGTTAATTCGTTTGGAGAAAAACTCAGGAGCAGACTTTTGATCGGCTCCTAAAACCAATGCAGTCTCTGTGTACGGAATTAAATTCACATCGGAATAAACTTTATTTTCAGCTGCCTTATTTATGATTGCGTTGCTTATCAACGAAAAACTGATCAGCAATACGAATAGTGGAATCAAAACCCATCTTGTAATCAATTTCGGGATCTTGTATTTCTGCAAACGCCATAAAGTAAAGACAAGAGTTAGAAAAATGATTGACACTACTATTAGGCGGAAGGCGTTCATTTTCTTTGGTTTCTGTTAGAGTTGTTGAAATATTAGGCTATTTACAAATGATTATTTTCTTGGTCGCAACATCATTACCGACCTTGATTCGCAGAAAGTAGATTCCTTTGGGTTGATCATTTAAGTCTATTTCTGATTTATTCGAATCAACCCTTGAAGAATAGACCTCTTTCCCAAGAGAATTTATTATTTCAAAAGAAGAAATTATCCTTTCCGAGCTTAAAAATACTATTCCATTGCTTGGGTTTGGATAAACAGTAAAACGAATACTATTATACATTTCGTTGATCCCTGTAGTATTGTCCATTTTTCTAATTTCGTGGTTCTTCCTGTCAGCCACATATAAGCTACCGTTTGCACCACAAGCTACTCCACTTGGAAGGTTGAACCGTGCAGCCGTTCCTGTTCCATCGGCGGAGCCCGCTGTAGTAGAACCAGCCAAAGTGGTAACAACAGTTGTAGAAATAATCATCTTTCTAATTTCGTTATTATTTTCATCAGCCACATATAAATTGCCAATACTATCACAAGCTACGCTACCCGGAGCATTAAATCTTGCTGCAACGCCTGTCCCATCGACCGACCCTGCTGTTGTGGAACCTGCTAATGTGGTGACAACGCCAGTAGAGGTCACTATTTTTCTAATCTCATTGTTATAAGTATCAGCCACATATAAATTTCCGTTAACGTCACAGGCCACTCCATTTGGCTTATTGAAACTTGCCGCAGAACCTGTCCCATCAGCAGAACCCGATGTAGTAGTACCAGCCAAAGTTGTAACGACTCCGGTAGAAATAACAATCTTTCTAATTTCATTATTCAAAAAGTCAGCCACATATAAATTGCCGCTGCCATCACAGGCTATTCCGGTTGGTATATGAAAGCTTGCCGCCGCGCCCGTTCCATCGGCAGAGCCTGCTGTAGTAGAACCCGCCAAAGTAGTAACTACACCGGTAGCAATAACGACCTTTCTGATTTCATTATTTTTAGCGTCAACCACGTATAAATTGCCGCTGCCATCACAGGCGACCCCTGTTGGTCCAAAAAAACTTGCTGCCGATCCTGTTCCATCAGCAGAACCAGAAGTTGTAGAGCCTGCCAAGGTTGTAACGACACCGGTAGAAATAGCGATCTTCCTGATTTCGTTATTTCCAGCGTCGGCTACAAATAAATTACCATTGCCATCATAAGCAACAGCACCTGGAAAGTTGAATCGGGCAGCAGTTCCTGTCCCATCGACAGAGCCCGGCGTAGTAGTACCTGCCAAGGTAGTCACTACTTGTGCATTTACATTAATGTAAAATGCTACGGTTAAAAGTATAATAATTGTTTTCATTTGGTTGTTTTTATATTAGTTTATTGAGCAATTACTTTTTTAATTTGAACAGTTTGTGCACTGAAGTAACCCAATGTCGCGCCATTTATATTTGAGGTTGGGTTTGCCGGTGTCGCACTCCCATTTGGCCCGCCACCATTATTATTTAAATCCTTAAGGTATTGATACACGGCTTTATCAACACACATCATCTTAATTTGAATAGTATCATTCGTCCTAATAGTTATATCCGGTGCGGACAAGGGCCTATTGTTAATAAACCCATCGATTATTTGATCGTCAATTAAAAGTATAGAGGTGGAAACCTTACTATCATCGTAAAGTTTAAAACGGTAATAATTCCCTCTTCCAGCAGGATCATGAAATACAGGAATAGCCGCCTTACTTGAGCTTAATCCACTACTATTGCCAATCAAAATCGTGTCTAAAGGGACTTTAGATGGCATTGTACAGACAGAGGAGTACGTTTTTCCTTCCGCTATTACAGATAAGTAATAAGTTCTGCCTGAATAACCGTGTAAGGTCGTATTTTGATATACTCCGGGACTTACCTCATTAAGAGTAACGGTATTCCCAAGATTATCATTCACCGTTACTAATGCCCCGCTAACAGTAGGGAAGGAATTGTTTTCAGTAAAATTAACTGACTTAGTAATTTTAACTGTTTGAGGAATAAGTGTGTCATCACTTATTTCTCCCTCAATTACAATGAGAGGGTCTTTCGAATTTAAATTCAAATCCAGAACTTTTTGGCACCCTCCGAATAAAAGTGAAACTAGAAATAAATAAAATAATGTTCTCATTGCTAGAACTTGAAATTATAAGATATTGACGGTACCCATCTAAAGAGTGAAATCTGTACTGCTTGTGTTTTGGTAGGGTTGTTAGGATCTTGCTGAAAAAAGATAGTATAAGGGTTTTGGTGACCATACGCATTATAACAAGAGAAATTCCAATTACTCTCATACTTTTCAGTTTTCTTATTATACCATGTCGCACTGATATCTAAGCGATGATAATTCGGCATGCGATAACCATTGCGCTCGGTATATAACCATTGAACGTTGCCATCGATATAGTATTTACCACTAGGAAAAGTAACGGCATTTCCAGTGCTAAATACCCAGGTGGAAGAGAATGACCATTTTTTATTGATATCATAAATGCCCACAATTGAAAAATCGTGAGTACGATCTTGCCGGGCAGCATACCAACTGCTATTATTTATTCCATCAATTTGATTTTCTGTTCGGGACAAAGTATATCCCACCCAACCATTAAACTTTCCGTACCTCTTTTTCAGGAAAAACTCAACACCGTAAGCCCTTCCCTTCCCAAAAAGCAACTCACCTTCAATTTTATCATTAGCCCGAATATTGGCACCATTTTTATAATCAATTTGATTTTGCATAGCCTTGTAATAAGTCTCAACGCTAAACTCGTATTTGTTTTCCTTAAAGTTTTGAAAGTAACCAAGGGATATTTGGTCGGCTATTTCAGGCTTTACATTATTACTGCTCGGTATCCATAAATCAGTCGGCAATGCAGTTGTTGAATTACTGATTAAATGTAAATTTTGAGTATTTCGTGCGTATCCAAATTTCATGGAATTGGTTTTTCCTAACAAGTAAGAAGCGGAAAAACGGGGCTCTAATTCTAAATAGGTTTTTACAAACTGACCAGATTTGTAATAAGTAGTATCTGTTACGTTACCCTTTGAGTCATAGCTGTAAAAACTACCACCCCCTAATTCACTGAATGAGGATAAGCGCAATCCATAAATCATGCTTAGCTTCTCAGTTGCAGACCATTCATTTGAAAAATAGATTGCATTTTCCCAAGCATATCTTTCTTGAAGGCTGACAAAATTCACAGCAGTAGAACTGGACGATATTTGCCCAGGCGTAATTGTATGATGAATGCTGTTAAAACCGAAACGCATTTTATTGCGTGGATTTATTAGATATGTAAAATCTTCTTTTAAATTGTAATCCCTGATCTTAGATTTTATATTGATATTTACATCAGAAGCGATCAGGTAATTATAATTACTAAATATAAAAGACGTGTTAGAAAAGCATTTTGGGCTGACGATAGAATTCCAGCGTAAAGTTCCTGTTGCGTTTCCCCAGTTAACACCAAAGCTTCCCACATCTAATTTATCCTGACCAAAGTAGCCTGATAAGAATATTCTGTTTTTATCGTTTAGTATATAATTTGCTTTTAGATTTAAGTCATAAAAATAAAGTGCATCATTTTTAAACTTATCCGTAGCTTTCAGAAACACATCCGCATAAGATCTTCTTCCTGAAATGAGAAAAGACCCCCTATTCTTTACGATTGGGCCTTGAATATTTATCCGGGATGAAATGAGACCAATACCTCCTCCAACATGATAAGTTTGATCATTTCCATCCAGCATTTTTACATCTAAAACAGAGGCCAGTCTGCCCCCATATTGAGAAGGCATTTCCCCTTTATAAACAGTTACATCTTTAACTGCATCAGAATTAAAAGTTGAAAAAAAGCCTAATAAATGCGAGGCATTGTACACAGGAGCCTCATCCAGTAAAATGAGATTCTGAGAAGCAGATCCGCCACGAACATAAAAGCCAGCGTTTCCGTCACTCACAGATTTGATACCGGGCGTAAGTTGCAAAGTCTTTATTATATCCTTTTCCCCCGCAAAAACGGGGATTTTGGCTATTTCCTTGACATCCAATTTCACTACGCCTGTTTCCGCACTTTTTACATTTTTGTCTTCTCGTTCTGAAGAAACTACGACTTCCTCTAATGCCGCTGCCTCCGCTTCCAACGAAAAGTCAATACTAATGTTCTTATCCAAAACAACTTCTTTAAGAGTCTTTTTATACCCCAAGGATGTAATCTCTAAAGTATATTTTCCTTCCGTAAGGGTTAGCGAATAAAATCCATACTCGTTGGCGCTGGCACCAATTCCTTTCAGCTCCGAAACTCTAACGATTGCCCCAGAGATAATTTCACCGGATTTAGCATCTTTAATAGAGCCGCTTACGGTATATTTATTGTTTTGAGCGTTGGTATTCCCCCAAAAAAGGAATAAAGGAATTATTAGGCTCTTAATGAAATTGATTTCCACAGGTTTCGCTTTGCTAAAACGCAGATTGAGTTACGTTTTGGAAACGAAGTTCAAGTATACCCTGCTCAATTAAAAGTGAAGTAGCTGTTGTGAGGAGATAAGAGGACAAAACCCTAATATGTGGTGATTAGAGCATTGCTTATTTATTGCAATAAATTGCTTGAATCCACCCGTTTAAAAAACGAATCACGATAATTTTCACTCAGAGGAACTTCTGAGTTACCAATGATAATTCGATTTTTTCGTATAGAAGAAATCTTAGACAATGCGACAATAAAGGATTTATGTACCCTGATATAATTCTCAGGAGGAAGTTTTTCTTCCATTGCTTTCATGCTAATTTTGGTGATTATTGGCTTTGAGGCACTTGACAAATATATTTTGATATAATCCTTCAAAGCTTCGATATAAGCTATATCCCCAAGCGTTATCTTGACAAGATTATAATCAGCATGAACAAATAGATATTCATTACTTCGTGGTGCAGATTCTTTCGAGCCTCTGTTCTTAAGTTGATAATATTCATGCGCCTTATTTACCGCCTTCAAAAAACGATCAAAAGCAATCGGCTTAAGTAAGTAGTCGATCACATCTAAGCTATAACCTTCGAGAGCGTATTTTTTATACGCTGTAGTTAATATTACCATTGGCTTAGAGGGTAAAGTTTGCAAGAGGTCTAACCCCGATACCTCAGGCATTTCAATATCCAGAAACACAAGATCGATTTTTTCCTTTTGGAGAACTTCCATAGCCTCGTAAGCATTGCTACAAGACTGGACAAATTGCAAATAGGGGATGCGTTTAATGTTATCCTCCATTAAAAACAGGGCGGGACCCTCATCATCAACGGCTATGCATCTCATTTTTTCAGGTTAACAGTTAATAATGCGTTATACCAATTCTTATCCTTGGCTATTTCCAATTCGTGAGTATCCCGATACGATAAACTTAAGCGTCTTTTAAGATTTTTCAATCCTATGCCCGAATTTGTTTTGTCAGCAGGCTTGCTTGTTTCAACAAATTTATTCTTTACTGATAACTGAAGTTGATCGCCCACAAATAAAATCCTTATTATTATTTCAGGGTTATTAATAACGACCCCGTGTTTAAAGGCGTTTTCAATTAATGGAATGATTAACATCGGTTCTATTGATCTTTCTGGTATATCAGCTGGAACATCAAACGTAATACTCAATTTATCTCCAAACCTTAGCATTTGTATATCAATATAACTTTTTAAGTATTCAATCTCTGTTTTAAGGTTTACCGTTTCCTGTTCTGATTCATACAGCATGTATCTCATTAAGTTAGATAGCTCAATGACAACCGGTTCAAGCTTATCAGATTTCTGTCTTATAAGAGCTACCAGACTATTTAAGACATTGAACATAAAATGGGGGCTTACCTGCGAACGGAGAAAAGAAAGTTCCGTTTTTAAATTTTCATGTTCCCTTTCTTTTATTTCCTTCTCCTGCTTGGTGTTATCCAGAATAATGCGGTAACTCGAACTAACTCCCCAAATAAAAAAAAATGGAACCACGGTCCGAAAAATAACTTCCCCTAAACTGCCATTGGCCGAAAAGAGAATGCCTACTGATTTGTTGCAAATAAAAAATAGCAAAAGGGAAAAAAGAGAAACCAAAATATACATGACCGCTCCCTTTTTCCTTAGAATGTGGGGAATAAGAGAATATGCATTAGCATAAAAAAGTGATACAATTGTTAAGCCGTATATAATAACCGGGCCTGCTTGAAAATCACCTTCATAGGTTTTGCCATATGTAGACCTTATAAGTATTGGCAAAATGAAAATCAATGCCCAAAAAATAACATGAATAGTTATAGTCAAGGGCTTGTTAAGTGCTTTTGATCTGTCCATTGCTTGAGAGTAAGCCAAATTTACGAAAATGGGAGCGAGCGCATCAGGAAAAAGACAAGAACACATAATGAGCACATGTAATCCGATTTTTAGGAGACTTTATTCCAAGTAAGTTTTGAGAATCTAATTTCAATATGTCAAAGAACAATATTTAAATGCTCACTTTTCGGATTCATTGCTGAAGATGGAAATCTCCCCACCCTGATTAAACCTCCCGAATTGAACGGCCTTTCCCTGCTCCGGTACTTCAATCACCACATCCACATCGTGCTGAAATTCATTCCCTCCCCGGAATTTCCCCTCCTTGGTTGTTTGGAAGATGAAAATGAAGGATTTGCCGGGATTCTTTGCCTTTAGCTCCTGAAGATCTTCCGGGGAAAGTCCCATCCGGTTGACAGAGTCCAGGATGATAAAATCATACCCGGAGAGATCTTCGGGCAGGAAATCACTCACAAAGAGGTTGGGGTGGGCAACATCTTTGTCCGTCAGCTTTTTCTGAAGAGTAGCGTCCAGTTTTTCTTCCCCGGCCACATACAGCACCTTGCCATGATTTCGGGCTAAATAACCCGCAAAATCTACGCACAGATACGATTTTCCCATCTTTGGGCGACCGAATACCATAGCTGTGAACCCCGGCGCAGGATCGCCTATAAACTGAAGCCATTTATCCTTGAAGCCGATGGTAGAAAACTGCTCTTTGGCAAAATCGATGCTACTCATGATTTTTCCGTCCGATGCCGGAGTCGGTTCCGGCGCAATTTCGGCCTCCGGCTCCGGGGGTACGATCCCCTGAAGGGAGATGGATTTCTTCTTGGGCTGATGAGAGGGTTTGTCCTCCTCTTCAAAATAGGCGTTCTCGTACTTTTCAAGGGTTTTATTCAGCCGTTTTATTGTGGCTGGTTTCAGGACAAAGTGCTTGGCACTCTTCATGGAATTATACGCGGCGACAACCGCCTTCTGAATAGCCATGATTTCTCTGGCGACCGGAGATTTTTTCGTGATCTTCTTTTCGGCAATTGCCCTCTGGAGTTCATCCAGAAAGACTTCGAATGTTTTCCGGTAAAGAACCTTACCATCAAAATCCAAAAACCGCCGGATCAGTTGGGTTTCAACTAAAATCCCCTTAAACGGGTCTGCCTTTTTTCTTTTCTGGGATGCTCCTGACATTCCTTTCTCTTTCTTTCGGAGGTTAATCTCTTTAATCAGGGCTTTCTTTCTGATCCTGATTTCAGGCAGGTCACCATATTCATTAAAGGCATCTTCTTCCATCCGAAGTATCCGCTGGAGCATGTCAAGATCAAGCATCCAGTACTGCTTGGCATCGTTCTTTGCACGCTTGATTTCGGGATTGTCTGTCCCGGAGAGGTTTTCTTTATCGGTACTCATCATTTTTGTTTTTGAAGGATCAAAATTGTAAACCAGCATTTCTGTTTTCTTTTTGTCGGTATGTTTGGTGACAGCTACGAATTTCTCAACCCGCTTCACCTTCCACTTATGCTTTTTTATAAACCGGGAAAGAATTGTGGATGGGTATGAGCTGAGAAGGAACTTGCCCTTTGCTTTGGAGAGAGCCTCCAGCAATTTTTCATAATCCGCTTCCTTGTATCCTTCATAATGCCCCATGTCGGAACCGATGTAAGGAGGGTCGACGTAAAAGAAGGTGTCCTTTGAATCGGCGCGAGCAATAACTTTAAGCGCGTCATTGCTTTCAATCTGCGCCATTTTTAATCTCTCCGCATATGCATTCGTGAAATCTTCCCGCTTATTGGACACAGCCTTTTCCTTGGAATTGCTCTTTCCAAAACCCCAGGAACCAATCATGCTGGCAAAACCCTGATTGGTGAGTGTCCAGAATGCCCATGCCCGTTTTATATCAGAAAACATTTCCGGATGTTCGTAAACCACCATTGCTTCTTTATACAACTCCCGGCTGTGAAGCGTGGCTTTGATTTCTTTCTGGAGCTCGGCAAACTTCTTTTTAACAACCCGGAAGAAGTTTATGACTTCTCCGTTACTATCGTTGATGATCTCCACCTCGGATTTCGGTTTGGCAAAGAACAGTGCACCGCCTCCGAAGAACGGTTCGCAGTAAATCGTATGCACCGGGATTAGTTCAAGCAAGTATTTCAGCATAGTCTGCTTCCCTCCGTAGTAACTTATAGGCGTTTTCATCAGACCGATGCCGTCCAGACCTCGGAGGTCCTCCGGAGAAAAATGTATGGTTTCCTGAATCTGCATTCTTTTTTATGGTTTAAAAACCGGGCATGCCTTACAGCATGCCCGGAATGATTTACTCATTTACTTCTCTTAGCTGTAAATAAGCTTCGAACGGTTGTCCCAGATGCTTGCAAAGGCTTTGCTTCCTGCTGCCCAGGTGTAGGAAATCACTCCTCTAACAAGGGTGATTTTCTGGACCGCCCAAACTGCATCTGAGGTCTTAGAACCGGGAGCAGCATATCCACGGTAAATCACATTCGGGTTCAGTTCATCGATCAACGTTGGATCATAAAACTTCTTGTCGTTCATAGAGCCCAGATTGTCCTGCACATCTTTCAGGGATGCTTGAAGCCCGGTGATCAGAGTCGATTGAGCGTCCTGCTTGGCTGAAGTGGCAAAGCCAGCCATACCGCTTTCCATCATAAGCTCCATCTGATCCCGGAGGTCATTGACATCTTTCGAGACCGGTACATCCACTATCGATTGGTCAACGTAAACATTGTACAGGGCACCTTCCCCGGTATCAACCTTTATGATCGTGTCCCGGATAACACTGATTTCCCGGATCTGTGATTTGATGATGTACCGGGGCGCACCATCAGTTGTGATTTTCAGGCTCGTGCCATGATCTTCGATTTCTACTGCCATTTGTTTTTGGTTTTTGGTTTAACTTTTGTGCCTTACTTTTCCTTGTCTCCATCGTCCTTCTTATTGAAAGCCATGATCAGGGTTTCCCCGACAAATGCTCCTACGAAGCCTCCAATCATTACATAGGGAACGGCATCC
>Ga0207114_1062_pt1 | contig 34076 bp, 24 predicted proteins | sample Alteio_BWMinHeat_70_FD_153560 | JGI IMG/M metagenome (GOLD analysis project Ga0207114, IMG submission 153560) | Enriched cells from forest soil in Barre Woods Harvard Forest LTER site, Petersham, Massachusetts, United States -... | ecosystem: Environmental > Terrestrial > Soil > Temperate forest >... | reverse complement strand
CATGCCTGATGTCGCCGGAGGACATTTCCTGTCCGGCGATCTCGGTCATGTCATGGACGATTTCCGCATAAAGGAAGCACTGCTCTTTCGGCGAAGCCTGGTCCGCTTTCGCTTCCAGCAGAAGTAGAGCCTGTGCATCGGGGAGTTTTTCGTTGGCGCCCAAAGCGCGCGTGGAGGGAATAAGCAGCGCCGCGACAGCTACAATTGTTACGAACCTCATGGTGCACCTCCTTAGGGTGCCACGGGAACGTTATCGGCTATTCTTTACCAAGTGTGATCAATCGATGTTTTGCCTGCCACTCCTGGTCAGGGAAACTACCATTGGCTGCGGCCAGAAACTTCCGGTAATAATCTGCCGCTTCCTTTGTATGGTGAAGATTATCGTAAGCCGTCGCCCAAAGGAAGTAGGTAGCGGCAGTTTCTTGAAGATATTTTGATCGTGCGGAAAGAGAATTGAGCACAACTTGGTACTGGTGGCTCTCCGAAGCGGCAAATGCCAGGCTACTCCAGGCATTTCCATCATCCGGTTTGAGGCTTACAGCTTTCTGTAAAACGGTAACGGCGTCGGTATATCGCTGCTGGCGGATAAGGTTTTCTCCACGCGCGGTTAACAGCGCGGGATCTTCCGGGCTGCTCTTTAGCAGGTGCGCGTAAAGTGGATCTGCCTGGTCCGCAGCGCCGCTTTGCGTATAGGCGTCGGCCAGCATTCCCGTGATTAAAGTGTCGTTTGGCTGCTTTTCGTGCAATTTCTCCAAGGCGGTAACTGCCTCATTCTGCTTGCCTTCTGCACTCAAAACGATTGCCAACTGTGTGTTTAGCGCCGGGTCATCCGGATCGCGGGCCAGAGCAGCTTTGATTAATGGCTCGGCATCCGCATATTTCTTTTGGGCGATGAGTACGTGCGCGAGGCCAGCCGCCGCATCGGATGACTCCGGCTGTTGGTTCAGAACCCGGCGGTAAGCCGTCTCCGCGCTCACCTGGTCTCCTTCGGCCTCAGCAATCTCCCCTGTCAGAAGCGTGTCCGCCAGGGTTTCCGGGCCGAGCGCGAGAGCCTGCAGCAGCTCCTGCTTCGCGGCGTCGGGGTTGCTGGTGCGATCGAGCTGTGCGAGCGCACGGTAAGCCTGGGCTTTCGCGGTAGGATTCGGCGGGTTGGGCTCTAATTTGGTCGCCGATTCCAGCTGCTCGTGAGCCTCTTGCCGGTTACCTTGCCGGGCCAGGATCAGACCCAGCGCCAGGCGCGATTCGAACTGCTTTGGATCAGCAGCGATAGATTTCCGGTAATAGCTTGCAGCGGTTGTGTCTCGGTCCTGAGCGTCTTCGACAAATCCACGGTCAAAAAGAGCGCGCGCATCGCTTGCATGCGCAGAAAGATATGCATCAAGAAGAGCGCGAGCCTGATCGAAATTTTTACTTTCAATTGCGGCTTCGGCTTGAGCCAATGGATTGTTTGAAGATTGTGCCTCAGCGGAGCGTGTTGGCTCGTCGATGCTGGTACCTGGGGGCAGAGGGGCGCTTTGTGCGTTGAGTGGAACGGTCAAAGCCTGTGTTAACAGACTCAGAAACAGCAAAGCGGCAAGTGGAGCTTGCAGGGACCCGGCTTTACGAGCGTTCGGCCGAGAAAATCTAAAAGGGAACAACAATGCAACCTCAGCGGCTAAGGCCGCAAATCTTTCCAGGGTTATGTCCAAAGCGTCTGCCAGCTTCATACTGCTATTTCGCTCTCCGTTTCGTGCTCAGGCGCAGGCTCACGCGAGGATTCACGTCGTTGGTCCAGCACTTTCGCCAGCCAGTAGCCTGTGTGCGACAGCTCGTTGCGTGTGATCTGTTCCGGGGTGCCGGTGGCTACGATCTGGCCGCCTTTGGAGCCGCCCTCGGGGCCGAGATCGATGACCCAGTCCGCGGACTTGATGACGTCAAGATTATGCTCGATCACAAGCAGCGAGCCGCCTCCGTCGATCAGCTTGCGGAAGGCGGTGAGTAGTTTGCTGACGTCGTCGAAGTGAAGGCCGGTGGTGGGTTCGTCGAGGACGTAGAGGACGCGGCTGCCGCCCTTCTTTGCAGCGGCGCCGGTTGAGCGGACCGTGGCCAGATGCGCGGCCAGCTTGACGCGCTGCGCTTCACCGCCCGAGAGTGTTGTGGCGGACTGGCCGAGGCGGACGTAGCCGAGGCCGACTTCGTCGAGTACGGCCAGCTTGTCCAGGATCTTGGGCTGGCCTACGAAGAAGCGCAGGGCTTCCTTGACCGTCAGATTGAGGACCTCGTGGATACTCTTGCCCTTGTACTTGATCTCCAGCACGCTGGCCTTGTATCGGGTACCGTTGCATTCCTCGCAGGGCAGTTCTACATCCGCCAGGAACTGCATCTCGATGGTGACGGTTCCGTCGCCTTCGCATACGTCGCAGCGTCCGCCGGGAACGTTGAAGGAGAAGTGTCCGGCGGCGTAGCCGCGACGCTGTGCTTCCGGCTGAGAGGCGAAGAGCTCGCGGACGGCGTCGAAGGCCTTGATGTAGGTCACCGGATTCGAGCGCGGGGTTCGTCCGATGGGGTTCTGGTCGACGAGGACGATGTCGTTCAACCGCTCGACGCCCTTTAACTCCTTGTAGAGGTTTGTCGGGTCGGCGCCTTCACCTTTTCCCTGGGCGTGCGCGACGGCGCGGTAGAGGACGTCGTGGACGAGCGTTGACTTGCCGGAGCCTGATACGCCGGTGATGCAGACGAGCATGTTCAGAGGGATCTCGACGTCGATGCCTTTGAGGTTGTGACTGCGCGCTCCGCGCAGCTTCAGCCACTCTTTGCCGGGCTCGCGGCGGCGGGTTGGAACGGGGATGGTGAGCTGCCCGTTCAGGTAGCGGCCGGTGATCGAATCCGGGTTGCGCTCGACCTCTTCGACGGTTCCTCCGGCGAGGACGCGGCCTCCGAACTCGCCTGCTCCGGGACCGAGGTCGAGCAGGTAATCGGCAGAGCGGATCACGTCGGGGTCGTGCTCGACGACGAGGATGGTGTTGCCGAGATCGCGCAAGTCTTCGAGGATGCGGATGAGCTTGGCTGTGTCGCGTGTGTGAAGGCCGATGGATGGTTCGTCGAGCACGTAGAGCGCGCCGACAAGCTGCGAGCCGAGCGAGGTCGCGAGCTGGATGCGCTGCGATTCGCCGCCTGAGAGAGTCGAGGCGAGGCGGTCGAGCGTGAGGTAGTCGAGACCAACGGCGTTGAGGAAGTGCAAGCGCTGCTGAATCTCGTGCAGGATGCTTCCGGCGATCTCTTCCTGCATCGGCGTGAGCTGAAGTCCACGGAAGAAGCGGTTCGCGTCGGCGATGGTGAGCGCTGCTGCGTCGCAGATGTTCTTATCGCCAATGCGGACGGCGCGGGCTTCGGCGCGCAGACGCTGGCCTTTGCATTCGGGGCAGAGCGCGTAGCCGCGATACTTGCTGAGCATGACGCGGACGTGCAGCTTGTACTTCTTCCGTTCCAGGAGCGCGAAGAAGCCGTGAACTCCGACGAACGAGCTTTGACCGTCGAGGACGAAGCTCTGTTGGTCGGGCGTAAGGTCATACCAGGCGATGTCCATGGGAATGCCGTGCTGCTTTGCGGCCTTCTTCAGCTCGGTGAAGAAGGGGCGATATTTTGGGCGGTTCCATGGATCGATTGCGCCTTCTTCGAGGGTCTTCGACTTATCGGGGATGATGAGGTCGAGGTCGAAGTCGATGGTGTTGCCGAAGCCCTGGCAGCGCGGGCAAGCGCCGAAGGGGTTGTTGAAGGAGAAGAGCCGCGGTTCGGGCTCGCGGTAGACGCGATGGCAGGTCTTGCACTCGAAAGCGGTCGAGAAGCGCAGGCGCTCCGCTCGACTGGCCGTCGCTGACGGCTCATCTGGTGAACTCGCGCGCGGAACGATCTCGAAGAGGATTTCTCCCGATTCACGGTAGCCGATTTCTGCCGCATCGACGATGCGGGCGCGATTGTCGGCGCTCACGACAATGCGATCGACGAGAGCGAAGACGGGCAGCGCGAAGTTGATCTCCAGCAGCGATTCGGGAGTCGAAAACTCGTAGATGGTTCCGTTCTGGTAGAGGCGGTTGAAGCCTCGTGTGCGCAGCTCGGTCAAGCGCTGCTTGAGCGCTTCATCGAGCGGAGATTTTTCCGCATTTTCGACCTTTGGTTTGCGTCCACGTTTTGCCGGCTTCTTTTCCGATTCCGGTTCCGGCGAGACGGGCTGTTCCAGCGGTTTCTGGACAGGGAAGAGCGCGTGCAGGCGTGTGCCTTCGTCCAGGGCGAGGATGGCGGCGGCCATCTCGTCGATGCTGTCTCGACGCACGATACCGTCGCAGACGATGCAATGGACTGTTCCACAGCGTGCGTAGAGCAATCGCATGTAATCGTAGATCTCGGTCGCGGTGGCTACGGTGGAGCGCGGGTTGCGGGTCGAGTTCTTCTGCTTGATAGCGATGGCTGGCGCAAGGCCGTCGATCAGATCTACGTCCGGCTTCTCGATACGTTCGAGGAACTGTCGCGCATAGGCAGAGAGCGACTCAACGTAGCGGCGCTGGCCCTCGGCGTAGATGGTGTCAAAGGCGAGCGAGGATTTACCCGATCCGGAGACTCCTGAAACCACGGTGAGCTTGCCGTGCGGGATGTCGCAGTCGATATTCTTGAGGTTGTGCACCCGCGCGCCGCGGATGATGATCTGGTCCGTCAATGCAGTGCGCCCCGGGAAAAGAGTACAAGCCTTCCCAGTTTGATTATAAGGCGTACGCCGGTATACTCCCCCTCCCCCCGGGGGCGGCGGTTTCTTTTACGTGTTTTCAATGACTTAGCGGGGGATCATCCCCATGTAAATCGCTGATTTTTATATTGCTTAGGTGCTTTCTAGTGTTTTCAATGGTTTAGCTGGGGGTCCTGTGTTTTGGGAATAAAAAAGCCCGCTGCATGCGGGCTTTTTTGTCTCTATTTCAAGGATAGCAGATTTGGCGAAATAGTCTGCCAAACGATTTGGTAGCTTAAAGCATTTTAAATCAATTGGTTATGTGTCGTGAGGTGGCGAAGGGGCTTGACAGCAATTCGCGTGTCGTCTGCGATGTCAGCGTCCTTTTAGGGATGGGTCGGAAGAGCTGAAGACGGGCCGACCTTGGGTCGGCTTCGCTCAGGGCAGGCTAACAGCGTTCGTGCGGGTTCCTTCGTCTGCGCTCAGGACAGGCTCTTCGACTCCCCTGCGCTTCGCTCAGGATGATGGGCGTAGGGGGCACAGTGGGGCAGTTTGAATCAGGATTGAGAGAACACCTGTCCGATATGCCGAATATGCGGCGGCTATGTGGCTCTTCATATTTCGACGAGTGACTTGGCGATAATGTGCTCTTTGATGCCTCGTGGAATATCAGTACCGATCCAAGAAGTGTTTACTGAAATATAACTACCGGATAGTCGCTCACACCGCCAGAACACAGGTACATGCTATGCGACTTGGCTCGTGTGCATTTATGAGATGGTTGTAGTCTCCATTTTTGGCTCATCAATCTGCTCTTTTCAAGAGATTCTGCGCGGTCACCTATGATAATTAGTCTTACCGCGTGCTACTCCTTTGCATTGTTTCGAAGGAAAACTGTGACCGCACTCAAACAGACTCCACCGGTCCTCGTCCCTCACTACCGTCGTCCACGCGTTCTGTATCACTACACTTCCATAGAAGCGCTTCTTGCGATTCTCAAGTCCGGCCACATTTGGGCCACACATTACCAGTACCTAAACGACGAATCGGAAATCAAAAGTTTTCAGAACTTTCTCGGGCAAATTCTCCGCGTGGGGATCGAACGGTCGGCAGACTTTAGACGCCGGTTCGCCCCCTTCCTGAAAAGTTTGTTCTATGCCGTGCAGAACGACGGGAAGGTGTATATCGCTTCTTTTTCGTCGATTGGAGATGATCTAACACAATGGCGAGCATACTGCCCGGGCGGCTCGGGAGTGAGTATCGGCTTTGACTCACGTTCACTCGAAGTGAAATACATCTCTAGTGCCTCCAAGAACGAATTCATTGAGGTAAATGCCATCCTGGAGAAAGTTCGATATATGGGCTCAGGGTGGGAAAAGGGCGGTTTTAGGAATCTCGAACGAATGCGTGAGAACTCCGAGCAAGCGGCAGCTCATCTTGGCAAACTGGGCGTGTCAAAGCGTAAAGCGCATATCATGCTGCTCTCTACATGGCTTGTTGGCGTTGCCCCTTTATTCAAGGACGCCTCATTCGCCTCTGAACACGAGTGGCGTATTGTCATAACCGCCCCCCTCCTGCCCATATGCTATTCCGACCGGGCAAGTCCACACTGATTCCCTACGTCGAAGCAGTGCTAAATCGTGGAATTGCTGGCAAATCACTCGCACCCTATGTCATACGCCGCGTCGTCGTCGGACCCACCCCCAATATGAGTATCACCCTTGCAGCAATTCGCTCGCTTTTCGACAGCATCGGTCATCCCGAAGTAAAGGTGGAACCGTCGAAGATCCCCTTCCGACACTGGTGAGACGGTGGGCCTTTGTTGAATGACCGTCTTGGCCGATCCGAGGCAATATCGTTTCTAGGTCGGTCACCAGGATTAGTCCCGAGAAGCCGGCCAGTGTTTACGAATGCAGTTGGAAACCGGCTTCTCGGACATGTGCTGTTCCTGTCATAGAAACGCAGTGAGAAGTCGCCCTGCTCTCGGCTTCGCACGAACTTTGTTCGTGCGGGTTCTTTCGGCTGCGCTACGCTCCGCTCAGGATGACGGCTGGAGATAGAGTTGCGGTTCCCACCCTTTCGCAAAGTGCGCGAAAGGATGGGGCACCCCTTTTCGTGCCAACCGAGGCGAACTGCTGGTGCCTCCACTGTGCTTCGCGCTCGGTCGGGACAACAAGTGTGAGAGGGTACTTCGCTCAAGATGACTGCGTTGGATGGAGCTGTGCGAATCCCAGGTCTCAAAGGCGAGACCCTTCGGCTTCGCTCAGGGCAGGCTCTGGTGCACCCATATTCGTGTTCCCGGATTGTTAGGGAGGGCCGACCTTTGGTCGGCTTCGCACGAACCCTTCGGCTGCGCTCAGGACAGGCTCTTCGACTCCGCAGTGCTTCGCTCAGGATGACGGCGTAGAGTTGCGGCTTGGTATTAGAGACGGGCACCTCCAAATTTTCTTGCCTGTCGGCGCTGAGCAGCGCTAGAATCTGGCGCTAGTTAATGGAGTCCCCTCCAAATAGGAATTCATGGCGCCGCCAATCCTGCCACCTCTTCTTGAACGGTGCCGTTGCCAATCCTGAGTAAGCTCCAGCGGTCCCCCGCGCCGGACAGATTGCACTGGTCGTAGTCGCCATGGGAAAACTACTCCCCCAGCACAGGCGTAGGCCGCTTCTACAGCTTTGTCACGAGTAACACCCCAGCCACTTGAAAAAAATAATGGCGGGGATTTTCCAATTTTGAACCGAAGAGGGATAACCAAATGGGCGTTAGGCATTATCAGGTCTTTCAGACGTGGGCAACGTCGAGCGGACGGAAAGTCATACATGGCGTACTCATGGTAGTGGGAATCTTCGGATGGACTGCGGTCGCTGCCGCCGGAATGTTTCAGCAGCAGGAGCCGACGGTCACGACGGGCGCGGCATCTTCGATCGCCGCGACGACGGCTACGATCGCAGGCTCGGTGAATCCCAACGGCGCAGATACCCACATGGTCTTCGTCTACGGAACCAGCAGTACGCTTTCCGGCGCCAGCAGTACAACCAGCGTTGATCTTGGCGCCGGCACGACTGCGGTCGGCGTGAGCGCGAATCTCACTGGGCTGACCGCCGGCACCACGTACTACTTCCAGGTACAGGCCACCAACAGCGCCGGAACCGCGAATGGCACCATCAATAGCTTCTTCACCACACCGTCAACTGCAACACCGCCTACTGCGACCACGGGCGCTGCATCCTCGATTACGACGACGACAGCTGTGATCGGCGGCACGGTGAACCCCAATAGCGGTGACACTCACATGGTCTTCGCCTACGGAACCAGCAGCACGCTTTCCGGCGCCAGCAGTACAACCAGCGTTGATCTCGGCGCCGGCACGACTGCGGTCGGCATAAGCGCGAATCTTACTGGCCTGACTGCGGGCACCAAGTACTACTACCAGGTGCAGTCCACTAATAGCGTCGGAAGCGCCAACGGAGCCATCAGCAGTTTCACCACCTCGTCGCCCCCACCCACGAGCTATGAGTTCATACCTGTCGCTCCGTGCCGCATTGCTGACACCCGCAATGCCAACGGTCCCTTCGGCGGACCGGAGCTTGGCTCCAGCACCACGCGGACCTTCGAGATCCCGCAGAGCAGCTGCGGCATTCCATCCACCGCAGCGGCCTATTCGCTCAACGTCACCGTGATCCCCGACAATGGGCTCGGATATCTCACCATCTGGCCTGCCGGAGAATCTCAGCCTCTGGTCTCGACCCTCAACTCCCCTGACGGACGCATTAAAGCCAACGCCGCTATTGTTCCCGCTGGAAGCGAAGGCGGGGTCAGTGTCTATGTCACGAACAACACCAACTTTGTCCTCGATATCGACGGCTACTTCGTTCCGGCCGGGAGCAGTCCTTCTGCACTGACCTTCTATCCGGTTGCGCCCTGCCGCGTAGTCGATACCCGCAACGCCGCCGGACCGCTGGGTGGTCCGTTTATTGGCGCCAAATCCAGCCGCAACTTCCCGGTGCCGTCCAGCAGCTGTGGCATTCCTACGACAGCCAGTGCTTTCTCGCTCAACGTCACCGCTGTGCCCCACAAGGCACTGGGCTACCTGACTACCTGGCCAACCGGGGTAGCGCAGCCTCTGGTCTCGACGCTGAATTCTCCTAAAGGACAAGCGGTGGCCAACGCGGCCATTGTGCCTGCTGGCAACGGTGGGAATGTCTCTGTCTACGTGACCGATGACTCGGATGTGGTTCTGGACATCAACGGCTATTTCGCGCCCCCGGGCCCAGGAGGGCTGTCCCTTTATACGGTTGCTCCTTGCCGCGCGAAGGATACGCGCAATGGCACAGGAGCGTTCAGCGGGGTTCTGACCGCGGACATCGAGAACAGCACCTGCGCTCCGCCTTCGACCGCACAGGGATACGTCATGAACGCGACAGTGGTGCCTCCAGGTTCGCTGGGATACCTGACTCTGTGGCCCGATGGACAAACGCAGCCCGTCGTTTCGACGTTGAATGCCGGCGATGGAGCCATCACGTCGAACATGGCCATCGTGCCGACCTCGAACGGCAGTATCGATGCCTACGCGCACAACCCCACCAATCTCATCCTCGATATATCGAGCTACTTCGCCCTGTGTCCGACATGCGCAAAGACAGGGTGGGCTGGGCAGGTGATATGCGCGAAGTCGGTTGCAGGGCCTAACTATCGCAATAACGAGACGCAGACATGGACTGTTGCCCCGGGGACATTTCAGCAGCCTACCGGTCAGACCATATATCCGACGCAGTGGGTGTCGACCGGTTCTGGCTCTACCGCCAGTCAAACCTGGGTCATTAACGCCTCAGGCAATGCCCAACTCACCGTCTTCCCTAACGTGGCAGGGATCAACTTCGCGCGCTATAGCTCTGAGATTTCGGTCTTTAACGGTTACATGTCCACTCCGCCGCCGAACTACACCGATTACGAATACCAGTGGTTGGCGTTCGGGAATTCCGACCCAAATGCAACATCCGTACAAGGCAGCAGCACCACGACGTCGGTTGCTTGCGACTCGCCGGTTCAGCCCGGCGGATCGAGCTGCACGGTTACGTGCAGCTGGAACTTCAACAAGCAATAGACTTTGGGAATCAGGTGAAACCAGCACCCTTTAAACCGGACCGAGCTTGGATGAACAGCGGAGTAGAGTATCGGAGATTTCGTAATTTAACTCAGAGCAGGTCGAGTCGCCGGAGGAGCTCTTGAAAACGATGGTCGGAGCGATAGCGATCAAAGATCGGATCGACGGCGAGGTATTCCATCCAGACGGAGCGATCGCGATACGCGGCTTGCAGCCATTTGAATGTGTCTTCATCGCTTCTCAACGCTGCGTAGATCTGAGCCATCCCGTAGGGCGAAACGTAACGCTTCCTCGAGATTGTCTCCAGTTCGTGTGCGATTCGGAGTGCTTCGCGCCTCCGCCCTGCCGCTGCAAGGGCAACTGCGACCTGGGCCGTGTAAAGTGGGCTACCCCCTGACAGACTCGCAGCCCGCTTCAGCTCACTAACGCCCTCGCTGCGCAAGCCTGCCTGAACGTAGCCCTCGCCCAGCAGAAGGTGTGCAGCTGCGAAGTTCGAGTCCAGCTCAACAGAGTTTCGACCTTGTTCGATTGCACGGGAATAGTCACGTGCCTGATAGTATCGCAGTGCCACCCATGTGCTGATCATGAGATTAAGTGGATCGAGTTCCAGTGCACGTCTGGCTTCGGCAAGCGCATCGTCATGGCGGCTCTTGATGGAAAGATAGTCTCCGTACCAGTGGTACGCATTTGCATATTGAGGATCCAACTCCAGAGCACGCTTGAACTCGGCCTCGGCTCCGGCCCAATTCCAACCATGGCTGAGCACAAGGCCCAGGGAGGCGTGGGCCTCAGCCGATTGTGGGTCGAGCTCCACCGCCTTGCGAGCGGCCGCGTAAGCTTTCGGAAGCGCGTCGGCCGGGGAGTTGAACCCGTGCCACGTAAGTCCGCTGTTGCAGTCGGCCAGCCCGGAATATGCCGCGGCGTAGGTTGGATCGCTGTCAATGGCCTGCTGAAAATAATGCTCCGCCTTTTGCATGCCGTCGGCTGTTCGCTTGTTCCAGTGGTAGCGACCTTTCAAATATGCCTCGTATGCTTCAGGCCGTGTTTTCCGCGGATTGGCTAAACGTGTTTTCTGTTCTTCCGTGAGAGCGATGTGTATTTGGCTCGCGATGCTTTGCACGACGGAGTCCTGCACAGCTAGCAGATCTTTGAGTTCGCGGTCGTAACTCTCGGTCCAGAGGTCTGTCTGATTTTGAGCCTCGACGAGTTGGACGGTGATGCGTACACGGTCAGACGAGCGGCGAACGGTGCCCTGGAGAAGATAGTCCGCGTTCAGTTCTTTACCGATCTCTTTCGCGGCCAGATTGGTTCCTTTGTACTTTGCAACGGAACTGCGGGCTACCACGGTGAGTCGATCCCGATTCAGCTTTCCGGTCTGGGCGATCATTTCTTCAGTCAGACCGTCACTGAAGAACTCCTGGTCGGGATCGCGACTCAAGTTTTCGAATGGCAGAACAGCAAGGACTATCTTGCCATGGGAATGTGTGGGCGGGTTCGATGCTCGTCGCCAGCCCCAAACTGCCAGGAATGACAGAAGGCACGCGACCGAGACCAAAGCGGCTGCTCCAACGAAAAGCCACCTGTAGGACTTAGGATTCGCCTGTCCGGTTCCCGCATCCGTCGTCTTTTCCGCCGTGCGATCCTGATCTGGCTCGACTATACGCAGTCTTCGGGCTTGTAACCAGCTATCGAGTTCCGACACGAAATCCCGGTCGCTGGTGGGAACACCCGCTGCCTCTGGTTCGGAAGCTGCGCGTGGTTCTTTGGGAGTAATAACCGGCGCGACGAAGCGATACCCCTGCCCGGTCACGGTCTGTATAAACAGTGGGGTCTCGGCGTCATCGTTCAGGACCTGGCGAAGCTTGCGGATCGCGCCCCGGATGCTGTTGTCGGTATCGAGGAAAACACCTTTACCCCACACTCTTGAGACGATTTCGTCGCGGGTGAGAATCTCGTCCTTATGCTCAACGAGCAGGACAAGGATCTCCAACGGGATGCGCTCCAGCTTCAGGACATGACCGCCGCGGCGCAACCTCCGGGGGCGGAGGTCAAGCTCATAATCTTCGCCGAACCGGATCGATTGCTGCTCTCGGATTGGGGTGGAAACCACGGCACACCCCCGTTCGTGGGTGGGAGGATTTTACAACATATCGGACACCACCAACGTAAACGCAAATAGTGATTCCACTTAGCGCGACACAAAACATAACGCCCCGACACGCGCTTCGATATGGACAACCATGCCCTCTACGGTAAGAATGCCGCTCACTACTGACCAAGAGGCAATGAGAATTGGGGGAAACACAATGAAGAGGATGCATAGTGGCGCGGGGCAGAGGACTTTTGGCCTGTGCATGTTGATGGCGACTCTACTGTTGGGGACTGTCGTCGCAAAAGCCGATTCCGTCCTGGACTGGAACGTAATTGCGGTAGACACAGCCGTCGCGAATGGCCAGAACCCGTTCGCCCAGGCACGATATGCGGCGATTGTGCAACTCGCTGTCTTTGAAGCCGTCAACGCCATCACTGGCGACTATCGACCCTATATCGGGACCATCGTCGCGCCTCACGGCGCCTCAGCCGACGCAGCGGCCATCCAGGCTGCCTATCGAGTGCTGAGCACCTATTTCCCGGCCAGCGCGTCGACGCTCGACGCTGCCCGCGCCAACTCACTGGCTTTGATACATGACGTTCAAGCCAAGAGCAAAGGTATAGCGACGGGCGACGCTGCAGCTTATGCCCTGATCGCTCTTCGTGCCAACGACGGCTCGTCGCCGGCGCAATTCAAGATACCCGGACCGGTTGTTCCAGGCGAATGGCAGGCCACACCGAGTTGTCCAATCGTGAATGGAATCGCAGTCGGAATAGCATTTCAATGGCAGAACATAACACCTTTCGGTATCCGGAGCGCGAAGGAGTTTCTCCTCGAACCGCCGCCAGCCCTTACGAGCAACAAATACGCGAAAGCCTACAACGAAGTGATGACGGTAGGGAGCCTCGACAGCACGGAACGACCACCAGATCGGTCCGATGTCGCGACCTACTACGCGGCGACCTCGCCAACCCAGGCATTCAATCAGGCCGCAAGGCAGGTCGCGCAGGAACAGAGGCGTTCGCTGTCAGAGAACGCCCGGGCTCTGGCCCTGGTCAACATGGCGATCAGCGACAGCCTGGTCGCTACATTCCTCAACAAGTACCACTACAATTTCTGGCGCCCCGAAACCGCGATTCGTGCAGGCGACACGGACGGCAACCGGAAAACCGACCCTGATCCAAACTACGTCCCATTTATTGTGACCCCATGCTTCCCGAGCTATCCCTCCAACCACGGCAGCGCAGCCAATGCGGCGGCCGCTGTCATGAGACGTCTCTACGGCGAAGCTGGACATTCGATGACGCTGTCGAACCCTGCAGTGCCTACGATCGTCCTGCAGTACACCTCGTTCAGGCAGATTACCGATGACATCTCCGACGCTCGCGTTTACGGCGGAATACATTTTCGAACCGATCAGGTGGCTGGAGCTCGCCTGGGCAAGGCTGTCGGCCAAACAGTCTACAGGAATAACTTGCGTGCTGTGCACGATAATGACGGCGATGATGACTGTGATGACGACAACTGAATGACCTCCTCGAGAATGGCTCGCTATTCGTGTCATGCGGTCCAGTGATTGTGTGCTGCTGTCCACGGATGGCGAGCTCGGTCGGGACGACAAATGTGAGAGGGTACTTCGCTCAAGATGACGGCGTTGGATGGAGCTGTGCAATCCCAGGTCTCAAAGGCGAGACCCTTCGGCTTCGCTCAGGGCTGGCTCTGGGGCACCCATGTTCGCGCTTCGGATTGTTAGGGAGGCCGACCTTTGGTCGGCTTCGCACGAACTTGTTCGTACGGGTCCTTCGACTCCGCTGCGCTTCGCTCAGGATGACGGTGTAGAGTTGCGGCTTGGTATTAGATGCAATCCCAGGTCTCAAAAGCGAGACCCGGGGCACCCTGGTTGCGGAGGTTGTCAGGGTTTCTGAGAGGTTGACTGGGGTTGCGTGGTAAAGACATTGTGTATTTGTACGTCTCTTCGATGGTCGTTTCGGCCCATGTAAGCTTCGCTACATGGGGCACCCGGCCATTTGTTCAACTGATCGACGACGCGGCCACACCGCTGCGTCTGGTTATTCACACCTCGGTCTAAGCAGGGATGTCTCGCACGACCTCGGTTAGCTTGCCGCTATTGATGTCGAAGAAGAAGCCGTAGAGCTTGATATTTCTCGGCACTGCCGGGCTGGAACGAAGCAACCCGACGTCATACCTGAGCGATTTCTCGAAGTCCATGATGGCTACGCTTTCGCGATCAAACAACGTCGAGATATCCGCGTGATGGTGATCATGGAACTCCTCGATGAGAAGCTCAGGTGTGTAGGTCGTCGTGCCGCAGAACGAGTGGTGAACCACGATAACGTTTTGAACGTTGAATATATAGTCCATTGCCGCCACCGACAGCAGAGCAAAGGCCGCACGGCCGCCGGCGTTTGTCTCGACAAATAACGTTCGCGTGCTGCCAACCCGATTGCCGGCTTCGTCGAGGATATTTTCGCCCGGGTAAACCTCATCCCCAAAATATTCGGCGACCTTCTGCGGGATTTCAGCCGCGCGAGGGTCAAAGCAGTGGATCACGAGGGTCTTCATCGGGATGGCCTGATTCGCTCCCTCGAACTTGTTCTGATCGAACCCGGGCTGTGTTCTGTATTCGTACACACTGAACTTCGACATCTTTTTCTCCACTTGTTGCGTTGGATTGGGCAAAAAGCAAAAGTCGCTAACGGAGTAGAAACATTAGATCTGGTGGCGGTCGCAGTTGTCACGTGTCAAGAACAGTTCGCCACATTTGACGAGAACTCGATTGCGATTTGACGCCGCTACAAGAGGAATTTCGTAGCGTGTTGAGTAGAGAGGAACGACTATGCGACCGATAATTCGTATGTTTGTCCTGGCGGCCGTCGCGGTAGGCGCGACTGCGGCCTTTGCTTCTGAAACTATGGCCGTCAATGTGCCCTTCAACTTCGAGGCTCGAGGAAAGGCGTTTCCCGCCGGCAGATATCAGGTGGAGTACGACTCGACCGTGAACGCTCTGATGCTCATCTGCAAAAACGACACGAGGAAATCCTTTGTGTGGGGCGCTTCTACTGGAGAATATACGCCGAGGATGGCAAGGCTCGCGTTGCAGTTCGACAGTGAAGCCGATGGCACACACGCATTGCGCAGCATCCGGTTGGCTACGTGGGAAACACCGGTACTGGATAAACGTGAAAGGCATGCCGTTCAGCGCGAGGTATCGATTACAGGGGGGCGATAGCACGGTAGGTAGCAGGAACTGACTCCCGGATTTCCGGGCCTCTCGAAGGGGAGGGCAATGCTCCAAGAATCCATCGGGTGAGGAAATTGGCGCTGAAAATGCAGCAGTTTGACTTAGCCAACGTTTAAGACGACCTGCTGAGATTCCACTTTACCGATAAGCTGACTTTTGGGGATCGGCGTATGTTTCAGCCTTCCGGGTGATCAAGTGCTTCCCAGGGGACGCGCGATAGACTGAGGTGGGCTAAATCGAAAGATGGGATTTATTTGTTCAAGATAGGCCTCACTGGAGTCTTGCCCAGAGTTGGTCTCTTTTTCTGATCAAATGGTCCGCATCAAGTTCCTCGTTGGCAAGGGCGGTTGATGCACTTCGCGATCTGGCTCTACTGGAAGAATCATGTCCGTTTCTCGGAATCCAGATGGGCGCCATCAGGCTGGAGTGCTGGGAATCCAACTGCCGATCCGAGCGAGCCATCGCTTCTATGATTTGCAGTAAAGACCCCAGATTGGTTCCTTTTTCGTAGAAAGCGTCAGCGGCAACTCCCGGCGGTACTCCTTCGCCCAAACATGCGCCGCTCATAGCAATCACCTTGATCGCCGGAAACCGGCGACGGACTACCGAGAGCAATCGAAACCGGACATACCCGGCATGTTGAGGTCGGAGAGAAGGATGTCTGGGATCCCGTTTGAAAGCTCCTCTTCGATATTGCATTCTGGAACGGATACGCACTCGCACACTACAACAGGATTACACCGGCGAAAACAAGAAGTCTGTTCTGTTTTGCTCATTCCTGAAGAAAACTGGAAATCCAACAACATAGCTACATCCCTGAGCAAAACAGCACAGCTTTTTGGCATATGCAGACAGATACTGTTTGCAGAGCTCCGATGAATGATGTCTGCATCGGCAATCCTAGAGGAGAGTTATTCCGATGCGAAAACTTGAGCAGCACACAATTTTTCTGCGCGAACACATCATGCTCCCCGAAGGTATTGTTTTGGCCGGTGAGACCATTTGCGAGGGATGGTTCGTCCTGCAGTCGGGTGATGCCCCGTGGCTGGATAAAACCATCCGAGGTCTGGGGTGGAATTCTAATGTGCTTACGAAAATGTACTGGAGAAACGGATATGCAAATCGCGCCCACGATGCAGTTCAGAGAGCGGCGCAGCTAGCTCTTCGGAAAGTGGGGAAGCGCTTCAATGCCGCTGAAATCGGGCACATTGTCGTAGCCAAACACCTATGGTTCCACGTTGCAAGAGTCGGCATCTTTTCTCGTCACATCCAGGAGAGCCCCTTCCTGGGTAACTGTGACGAACTTTCGACACGCCCGGCGCAAATTGCTTTGGAAGTGAAACATGAGCACGTGTAACTGGATTTCCTATTGTCGGCGCGGCGACTCTTTACCGCGTATGCTTAAGATATAGTCCGAATATTCTTCCTCGCCTCAAGCTATCCATGTTTCGCTCCAGACGAGCACCTTTCAAGTAAGCCACAGGACGACTGGAGCCAACATGAGTCTCATTAAGAAAGCTGACGTAAATAGTCATCTTGCAGCACGGCGCAAGAAATTAATCTTCCCGTTTGGGTCAGTGAGCCAGCCGGATGCCACAGGTTACTCCGGAAACGGACGTCGCGACACAAGCCCGAACGTGACAAGTTCCGGCACATCGGCGGTCAAAAAGCCGCAAGCATGAACCCCCATACGATGTTCCTGCGCACCGAGTGCGTGCTGCCCGATGGACTTGATCTGATACAAGAGCGGTTTTGCGAAACATGGATGTCTGTGAAAGATACGATGGCAGCCGCTCTAGATATAAAGGTCAGAAATGCGGGTTGGCACTTCATGTGGTTAGAGGATGCCTATGCCCATTTCGGCGTCGGCCGCACAGCAACGTCGGCGATTGATAAGGCAATAGCTAGCGCCTTGGATCGCATTAAGGACAGATTCAACGCTGCTGAATTGGAGTCAATAAGTGTCTCGAAATACCTGGGCTTTCGAGTTGCTAAGATTACGCTCTACGCTCGCCAGATACAGCAACAGTCCTCGCTCAGCCTGGTTGACGAGATGACAATCCGACAGCTTGCGGCGCGATAAACCGTTCAATCCCGCGGATGCGCCAGACTGATTGACTCGTCTGGCTCGCGTCTTGCATGAACATCTCGAATAACGTGCCGCGTCACGATATACGTGAAAGCAGGAAACCATGTCTCTCTCGGAAATGCTTCGTAACGACGAACCAAGTGGATTGTCATCTCCAGTCGCCACGAAAGCTGCCCCGATGTCTCTGCCGACACGCATCGCCTTCGTTGGGAATTATCTGCCGCGACAATGTGGCATTGCTACGTTCACGACCGATCTATGCACTGCGGTAGGGGCAGAATATGGCAGCGGGCGCCTCTTCGCGATTCCCGTCAACGATCCAGAGTCAAGCTACCAATATCCTGAACAGGTACGGCTGGAGCTTACTCAGGAAGATTGTGCCTCCTATGAGCGGGCCGCCGAATTCCTCAATTTCAATGGTAACGACTTGGTCTGCCTGCAACACGAATACGGCATCTTCGGTGGTGTCGCAGGTAGTCACATACTGCTGTTGCTTCGCAAATTAAGAATGCCGCTGGTGACAACGCTTCATACAGTACTGCGCGAGCCGAATTCCAGCCAGCGTGCTGTGCTCGAAGAGATTGCCAACCTTTCGGATCGTTTGATCGCGATGAGCGAACACGCTGCATGTCTTTTGCGCGATGTCTATGACGTGCCAAACGAAAAAATCGATGTCATCCCGCATGGCGTGCCCGACCTTCCATTCATGGACCCCAATTATTTCAAGGATTTGTTTGGTACCCAGGGAAAGTCCGTATTGCTCACCTTCGGCTTGCTGTCACCGAACAAAGGAATCGAAAACGTGATTCGGGCAATGCCGGCGATCCTGGCAAAGCACGAAAACCTGGTCTACATCGTTTCCGGTGCAACTCATCCACATATCAGGCGACGCGAGGGTGAACGATACAGGGAAGAGCTACATGTGTTAGCTGAGGAGTGCGGTGTTTCCTCGCACGTTATCTTCAACAACCGTTTTGTGAGCACCGAGGAATTGATCGAACACGTGGGCGCCGCGGATATCTACATCACTCCATACCGCCAGGAAGCCCAGATCGTTTCCGGCACACTTGCAATCGCACTCGGTGCCGGAAAAGCAATTATCTCTACACCTTACTGGCATGCCAGAGAGCTTCTCGCCGATGGGCGCGGAGTCATTGTTCCGTTCGATGATCCTGACTCCATCGCAGAGGCAGCCATCAAGTTGTTGGAAGACGACGCTGAGCGGCATGCGATGCGAAAACGTGCTTATCTTCATTCACGCGGCACGACATGGAAAAAGACAGCGCAGGCTTACATGGCAAGCTTTCAACGCGCCCGCGTCGAACGGATGTTGCGGCCACGTGCCGCCTTGCAGGACATTTACGCAAAAAAGGCGATAGATAGATTGCCCGCGCTGGATACATCGCATTTATTAAACATGACTGATGACACGGGCATCTTGCAGCATGCCATTTTCTCTCTGCCCAATTGCCTTGAAGGCTATACGACCGATGACAATGCACGAGCGCTCATCGTGACAACGCTGTTGAACGGATCGCTACTGTCCGACGTCTACGCACACGCCCCTCTGTCTGGCCGATATCTGGCTTTTCTATGGTTCGCCTTTCATGAGAAGACGGGCAGGTTCAGAAATTTCCTAAGCTACGACCGCAAATGGCAAGAAGAAGTAGGTTCGGAGGACAGCCACGGTCGCGCTTTATGGGCGCTGGGAACAGTGCTTGGCCGCTCGGAAGACGCCGGCTTGAGAGGCGCGGCAGGCAGGCTCTTTGAGGCAGCGCTTCCAGCCACGCTGACGTTTTCCAGTCCGCGTGCCTGGGCATTCTCTGTACTGGGCATGCAGGCATACCTAGACTGGTTCCCCGGGGATAGGGTGATTCAGGCTACTCGTAATCTACTCGCGAATCGGCTGCTGGATATCTATGAACGAAGTCATTGGCAGACGTGGAAGTGGTTTGAGAAGAGCCTTTCTTACTCGAATGCAAGGTTGTCGCAGGCCCTCATAGTCGCAGGATGGAGGAGCGAGAACAAGAGGATGATCGACGCCGGATACGAGTCGCTCCGTTGGCTTATCGCTGCGCAGCACAGAGAGGAAGAAGACATCTTCGTTCCGATAGGCTCGAGGGGATTTTTCACGGAGAACGGTGAGAAGGCTCGCTTCGATCAGCAACCAGTCGAAGCCTGCGCAACCATTTCTGCCTGTCTGCAGGCATACCGGGTAACAGAAGAGACGTTTTGGCTTGACGAGGCATGGTGCGCCTTCCGCTGGTTTCTTGGTGAAAATGACCTCCAAGTGCCGCTTTACGACGCCACAACCGGGGGCTGTAAAGATGGGCTTCATCCCGATCGCGTGAATGAAAACCAGGGAGCCGAATCAACCCTGTCGTTCCTGATGTCATTGCTCGAAATGCAAAACATCGGAGCGCCAATTACAGAGAACCAGAGTCAGGAAATGAGTGTCTGTCTTTGAATCCAATTAGGCTTCCAGCAACATCCCCGGAATACCTCACTGTTGAACAACAGCATTCGCAAGTACCGGCTGCTGATTCTCTGTTTGTACGCCATCCTTCGAATCCGATCCTCCGACGGCAAGACTGGCCCTATCCGGTCAACAGCGTCTTCAATGCAGGCGCGACACGGCTGGTCGACGGAGATACCTTGTTGCTTTGCCGCGTCGAAGACCGACGAGGGCTGTCGCACCTTTGCGCTGCGCGTTCAGCCAATGGAATTGATGAATGGCGTATCGACCCCCAACCAACATTGATGGCGAATCCGCGGGAATATCCGGAAGAGATTTGGGGGATTGAGGATCCGCGCATCACGTATGTTCCTGAGTTGGAGAAGTATGCAGTAGCCTATACTTCCTACGCTCGCGGTGGCCCGGGCGTTTCGCTTGCACTGACCAAGGACTTCAAAAACTTTGAGCGATATGGCGTGATCATGCCGCCGGAAGACAAAGATGCTGCCCTCCTACCGCGGAGAATCGGAGACTTCTGGGCTCTTATTCATCGGCCGGTGACGACGCTTGGCGCTCACATGTGGATTTCATATTCCCCAGATCTGCAACATTGGGGCAGCCACAAAGTGATGCTCGAGGCGCGACGCGGTGGGTGGTGGGATGCCAACAAGATTGGACTTTGTTCCCCTCCTATTGAAACGGCGAAAGGCTGGCTGACGATCTATCACGGGGTGAGGCAAACAGCATCCGGCAGTATCTATCGATTGGGTCTTGCTTTGTTCGACATAGACAGACCGGACATTTGCTTACAAAGAGGAGACTCCTGGATGTTTGGTCCAGAAGCTTCCTACGAGCGCGGCGGGGATGTCAACGATGTTGTGTTTCCATGCGGACAAACCATCGGCGCCGACGGAGACACCATTCATCTCTATTACGGAGCAGGCGACTCATGCATGGCGATGGCAACTGGTAGCGTCCGTGATCTTCTCTCTTGGTTGGATTTCAATTCCAGCGCTCGAGATGGAAATGATTCTTAACGTACCGGTCATCGAATTGGAAAGAGCTACCTAAAATGAATTCTATAGAACTGAACTGGCCTAGCAGTGTTCCACGGATACTCTGGATGGGTCGGAATTGTCCTCGCTGTAGCTCGATCGAATTCCAGACGGCCGACTCGCATTCTCTGGATCGGGTTCTGAGACTGTTCGGGTTGTCTCCGATTCGCTGTGTCAATTGTTGGCGACGGTACTATCGGTTTGGGAAGTGAAGATCAGATAAAACATGACTGCTGCCGAAAACAATTGGAGCTCTGCTTCACTGCATCAGGACGAAAGAGAGAACATAATGGGCAGCTCAACATATTCATCCAGCCATACGTCGAACGATCTGTTGTTTAGTTTGGACGGGGGGCGCTCTCGGCGATCACTGAATTATGAGATCGTCGCTCAGAGCGCGGAAGAGGTGCAGGACACACAGAACGCTCCTGCCGTCAGCATGGGACCATACCTGATCGAATCTGGGCAAACGCAGCTTCTAACGACAATCAGCATCTATAGCGAGCGCGGAGAAATGCGAGAGCAGATACGGTTGCTCTATATGAATGCCGTTGCACTTCGAGTCTGGAATGCCATGGGCAAGAAACCACGGCTGATCGGCGCACAGCATCGTCCATCACGAACGGCCCTGCTGACGTTTGGCGTTCCGTTCAGTGAATAGGGAGCGCAGAGACACAGGTTACGGTTAGCGTCGGAGAATCCGTATGTGGAAGCGATGGCGATTCGCGGGTATGGTAATAGCGGCAGTCCAAGTAGCCGGTGTCTCTGTCGCTATGGGGCAGCAAGCCTGGACGGAATCCGGCGCTATATCCGGGGTGCGAGAAGGCGGGTTGAGTGTCTATAAAGGCGTCCCATTTGCTGCCCCGCCGGTCGGCGACTTGCGTTGGCGGCCTCCCGCGACTGTCACACCTTGGACTGGCACGCGCGAGACGGACGCGTTTGCCCCGGCGTGTGTGCAAACTGGCGTGTCTATGCCTGGCGAGACGCCGCCCTCAGTGAGTGAGGATTGTCTCTATCTCAATATCTGGACGCCGGCGAAGAGCGCGCAAGAACGCCTGCCAGTGATCGTCTGGATCTATGGCGGGGGTTATATCAACGGGTCGGCCTCGATGCCTTTGTACTGGGGCGACCAGCTTGCGCATAAAGGCGTGATTGTTGTCACGATCGCGTATCGACTTGGTCCACTGGGCTTCCTTGCGCATCCGGAACTGACGCGCGAGTCCCCGCACCACTCGTCGGGCAACTACGGTCTGATGGACCAGATCGCCGCACTCCAATGGATCCAGAGGAACATTGCAGCCTTTGGCGGCGATCCGAAAAATGTGACCATCGCCGGTCAATCTTCAGGATCGATATCAGTCAGCATCCTGATGGCCTCGCCGTTGGCGAAGGGCTTATTTCAACGTGCCATTGGAGAAAGCGGCGGTCTGTTTGAACCGCTTCAGCTGGCACCAAAATACCTGCTGGCCAATGCAGAGGGTGACGGAGAGAAGTACGCGGCTTCGCTGGGTGCATCCTCTCTCAAAGAACTACGCCAGCTAGCGGCAGATCGTCTCACTGGCAATGCTGGCGGCATTGTCCACCCGGTCATAGAACCCTATGTGCTTCCTGCGTCACCCTATGAAGCCTTCACGTCAGGGCGGCAGAACGATGTCCCGTTGCTCTTAGGTTCGAACGCCGATGAGGCGCGCTCGTTGACGGATGTCTCCCAGGTGAAGGCCGCCACTTTCGACAGCGACATCGAGCACAGCTTCGGCCAACTTCCGGCCCCGCTGATCGCAGCGTATCCCCACTCGACCGACAAAGAGGCGCAACAGGCAAGGCTCGACCTCGAACGCGATCTCCGCTTCGGCTGGGACATGTGGGCGTGGGCGAGGCTGCAAGCCGGAACCGGGCACAACCCTGTCTACTACTACTCATTTCGACAGAAGCCGCCGTTCCCGGCCGGTTCGGTGTATGAAAGTTGGGGCGCGAGTCACTATGCCGAACTCTGGTATGTCTTCAATCATCTGGACCAGGAGCCCTGGCGCTGGAGCGAGGCCGACCGGAAAGTCGCCGAGGAGATGTCCAGCTACTGGGTCAATTTTGCAAGATCCGGCAATCCGAATAGTCCGGATGTTTCCCCGTGGCCAGCGTTCACCAACGCGGATAGCAGGGTCCTGGCAATCGGCGATCCGATCACCGTCGACGGGGTGACGAATATCACCGGCCTGAAGGTTTTTGATGACGTCTACACGAGTGTGCGTGGCAAGCCATTTGCCGTGCGATAACGGCCATTCGTAGCGGCACGCCATGAACAGCGTTTAACGCCAGCCACTGTTTTTTTGTAGTGCTTACTCTTGATATCGAGCGTAGGATCCTGCGACCATTTGGAACCAGCCTCTGCGCGGTCTATAGCCGCACCTTAGAGAATGGCCTTCAGCCGCGCAATCCCGAAAGTCACCTTTGCGCAAAGACAAGACATCGAGACTGCTCACCGAACCCGATATAATTCCGCGCAAATGGTGCTAAGCTCTCTTGCGAAGAAACTATTCCGAACACTGGCGAGAGTCATTCCACAGTGCGGCATGGTGTCGCAGGCCGTAGCCTTCAATATGTTCCTCGCTTTCTTTTCGAGTCTGCTGGTTGTGCTCGGCCTGATGAGCAATTCTCTAAGAGGGAGGAGCGGTGGCGAGCTTACTGTGCGACTTTCGGCGATTCTGCCCCCGGGAAGTTGGCAGCTCATTTCTGATTTCCTGTTGCGTCGGGAAGTGGATCCCGGGGCATGGGTGCTTTTCGGCTGGGTCGGGACGTTGCTCGTCGGCTCGCAGGTGATGAAACTTATCATGGAAGGCATCCACCTTATTTATGGTGATCGCGAGAGACATTCTTTTCTCGGTCGGCAGCTTCGTGGCTTGCTTTTGTTTTGTGTGTCCATTGTGGCATGGCTCCTGGCCGTCGGGCTGAGTGTCTTTGGCCAGCCGTTGCGCCAATGGATAACTCGAGATTTCGGCCCCTCTCCTTTGGTTCTCGACTTCTGGACCGTGATGCTTCCAATCTTAGGAGGGATCTTGACAATGCTCGTCCTGGCCTTGATTTATCGCGTCGCGCGACCGGGGGAAACGACTTGGAGGTCCGTTCTGCCTGGAGCATCTGCCGCTGCAATTCTATGGTGGGGCGTCAATCTACTCTTCGGAATTTACGTTCAGAAAATGCAGTATGGTTCTGTCTACGGTGGGCTGGCCGCCGTGATCGGTTTGATGGTGTGGATGGAACTCTCTGCGATGATCGTCTTTCTGGGCGCGGCCTGGAACGCAGAAAGCACCTGAGCATATATTTCTTGGGAGCGGATACGACCGATCAATGCTGCATGCCGGCTTCCTTCACCGCATATTGATGAATTAGGTCATCCCATCCCACGGCGACATGCTTCAAACTGTGAAGAGACGGTCGCCTGCTGATACTCAGTAAAATCGTACTCAAGAAGACTCAGTCATCCAAGGAGCTTTATTGCGTGCAGAGCTTACCGATTTTGAGGCTGAATCCCTCGGACAGGCCACGCTTTCTCCGGTTGCCCGGACTAAATTGAATCTATGTCCGGGTTTTCTCTCGCGGCCCTGGTCGGATCAGATGTTGTGCTGAATGGACTGGAAGCGACCTCAACGTTTGCTGCCCACTTGAGAGTTTGGGTTTGATCTCCTCTCCGGCTCCCGCCGCAGCATAGATCAAGCGCATGTGGTTACGGCCGACGCAATGATTCAAATTCGTTTGCCTATACCGTTGTGTGGCCTGCCCCGAGGGATCCGAAAGCACATCCTTGTAGAAGTCGGCAGATTCAGCAAACTGGCGTAGCTTAGAATGTCAACTTTTTGCGAACAGGGTAACGCGCTCATTGAGGCAGGGCCCTCCAGTGGCGCGCCAAGCCGTTAATATAGGAAGCGCGTAAAATCCCTCTTTGCAGATTGTTCCTTCGAGGCCCAATGAACAAAACCAGGAAGTTGATCACGGTTGTTGCGCTTTGCTGCGGCTGTGCAGTCTTCCCAGCGCACATCGCGCTCGCTCAGCCTCGCCCTCAGGACGCAGCCCTCATCACTCACCGCAATACGCTGAGCGTGGTCGAACACAGCTCCTCGTCGGCGCCGCCGCGGCGCATGACTCCGTACAGGTCATGGTCAAACTGCGAAAAGTGGCAAGTGCGAATCTTGCCGTCGGAAGTCAACCGGATGCGGCTGCATCTTGGCAAGGATGCTCACCGCGATCTTCTCCGGCGACCCATTCGGGATGCTAGTTCCCACTGGCGCCCGCACTTGATTCAATCTCTCCGCGCCGATCCCTCGTTCGCCTAGATGCTGAAGAACTTTGGCCGCCTTTGATTTGCTGGCCACGAACGCTACATAAGAAGCCCTCTGTTCGCAGCGCCGGTTCGAGCGCCTCCTCTTCGCACTCTCCCTGCGTGGACACGACGATAAAAATTCGGTGCCCAAGCTTCAGCCGTCCTCCCTTAACCTCTACGCACAAGCGGTGACAGGCATCAAGAGTACGGCGCAGAGCAAAGTAGCGCGGCTAGTTTTTGCGGAGAAGGAACAAGCCGAGGATTAGAAAATCCTTATTGGACCTTTTCGGACCGGCGGTGATTATGGGTGTTTTTCGCTAAGTTGTTTATTTTGTTGGCGTCCCCGACGGGATTTGAACCCGTGTTATCGCCGTGAAAGTAACCGAACAACTCGCAACAATAACGCATTGCTGAGAATCAGAATGCATCGGAACGAATTCTAGCAACATTAACGAACATGTTAAGTGCTCCGCAACTGTCCGCGCGCACTTACAAATGCTTGACGCTCACTCTCCAAATAGCCGGTTATTCACTCGAGTGGCTCTGGCCAAGAAGGAGTGGCGCGCCCCGGAACGCTCGATGAGCGCATTACCCTGATATGGAGTGACCGTGTCAACTCTGTGCGATCTGTGGGGTTGTTTTTGTAGTTGCTTTTGCTTTTTCTCGAGTACAGAGCGAGCAGCAGCCTGCATGCCCGACCTGCTCACAATCTCCGAGGTTTCGCGACGCAGCGGGGTCGCCGCGTCGGCGCTCCGGTTCTATGAAGAACGACACCTCATCGAATCTGAACGTGCCGGCTCAGGTCATCGTCGGTATTCAAGGGCGGCGCTTCGGCGGATCGCGTTCATTGTCTTCGCCCAGCGAATGGGTCTGACGCTCCATGAGGTTGCAGTCGAACTAGCCAAGCTACCCGCAAACCGTGTGCCCGAACGGGCTGATTGGGCGAAACTTTCTTCGAGCTGGACCAAGCGTATTGATGAGCGCATCGCAGAGTTGGAGCGCCTCCGCGCGGGCCTCACCCGATGCATCGGTTGCGGTTGCTTGTCACTACGGGACTGCCAATTTGCCAACCCTGGTGATCGTGCGAGCCGACTCGGTCCTGGTCCTCGGTACTGGATAGGAGAAAAACGCATTTTGGACTAGGTGCTCCGACGCGAAATCCTCTCTGGACGGTCGGCACTCGGAAGTTGATCGCAAAGAGCCGCTAAATGAGTGGTAAATCGCCGAGTCACTCATCGAGATGAGTTTCAATGAGTGCGTTGGCCTGTTCACGTCAACGCACAACGAAGATCCACCTTGCTGAGATTGGTTTGTGACCGGTGGAATCCGGTTACCCTTCTTGCCAACCAGGTGGAGCGTCACGCATAGTCCGAATCCGTCCAATTCGGGTCGAGTCCGAACTGCGGTTTACAGTTCGCGAATCGCAGTCACAGGGTTTCGGCGCATCGCTCGATGCGCCGGAAGGTAGCATGCTGCCAAAGACATTGCTCCCAGGAGCATGACGACGGAAACTACGGTGATGGGATCGTTGGCTCCGATTCCGTACAACAGCCGGGCGATGACACGTGTCAGTCCCAACGCAAACGCCAATCCCAGCGCCACCCCAATGCCCGTGAGCCACAATCCCTGCACCAGCACGAGTCTCAGCACGTCTACACGGGAAGCACCTAGAGCCATTCGTATTCCGATCTCGTGAGTTCGCATTTGGGTTCGATAGGCCACGACTCCGTAGATCCCCGTTACTGCAAGAACCAGCCCGATCAGCGCGAACGTTCCCGCCAGGGCGCTTTGTATGACGGCAAAACTGCTCGCTATCTGGGTACTCTCCCGCATGGAACGCACATCGAAAACCGGCAGCCGTGTATCGATTTCGTGGAGGACGTTTTCCACCGCTGGCGCCAGGTCGACCGGATTTCCCTCGGTCTCCACCTGCACCATCGTCTCGTACGCCTCCTGGAAAAAGCTCATATAGACCATAGGCTCTGGCGACTCATTCACGAATGTATGTGTTGAATTCCTCACAACGCCGACAACCGTGAAAAGCCTGCCCCACACCCTGAGTCTCTTTCCCAGTGGATCCTGCCCTGGCCAGTAGCGCCTCGCCGCGGTCTGATCCACGATGAGTACCCTCGGGGCCTTTTCATCGTCATCCGGTGTAAACTCGCGTCCTTCCAGAATGGGTATATGGAGGGATTCGAAATACCGCGGGGACACCTCGGCATGCGCCACCTTCAAAGATTCATGCAGGTGCGGCACATACCCTTCCGGATACGCATCCTCGCCCTTGTGGCTCAGGGTCATCGGAATCCAGTCCGTAAGAGACGCAACCTTCACGCCAGGCAATGCCGAGACGCGATCAAGAATCTTGTGACGGATCACCTGTTCCTCGTTGTGGCTGTAGCCGGCAATATTCAGCCCCACGGTCGCAGTGAGAATGTGATCCTGCTCAAATCCGGGATTCGCACCGGCGAGATTCCGCAGTGTTCGCAGGAATAGCCCGGAGCACAACAGCAGAGGAAGTGACAGCGCGATTTGCGCCACCACCAGCCCGCTGAGCAATTTCCGGTTGCGTGAGCCGCCGGAGATACTTGCAGACTCTGCCTTGAGTACCTCAACTGCCGGCGCGTGGGACGAACGCCAGGCGGGGAGCGCGCCGCACAGCATGCCGACCAACAGGGACGACACCGCAATCCCGATTACCACCTTATGGTCCATGCTCCCGTTGAGTATGAGGGGATTCGAGTTCGCCGGAAAGAACCATGCGAATGTCTTCGAAGTCCACGATGTCAACACAAGGGCCACGGCTCCTGCGACGATGGAAAGCACCACGCCCTCCAGCACCATCTGCCGCACCAGTTGAATACGATTCGCCCCGAGCGACTGCCGGATCGCAAGTTCACGCCGCCGGGATACAAACCGCACGAGCGTGAGCGTAGCCACGTTCGCGCAAGTCAGCAACAGCACCACAGCGGCGAAGGCCAGCAGAATGGGAAGCGTCGCCGCCATGTATCCGTTGGCGCCGAATGGCGAACGCCACATGGGATCGAGCGTGATCCGGTTATCGCCGAGATGATCGTCGGGAAACGCCGCGACAATATTGTGCATCACGGTGTCGAGATCCTGAGCTGCCTGGCCACGGCTCACGCCGGGCCGCAATCTTCCTATTACGTTCAGCCAGACCGCACCACCACTGCGATGCGTCATCCGCCACACGTCCGTCCCGAGGGGATCGAGCGTTACCCACAGATCTTCACGGATCCCGGGCATTGCTCCGACAACCCCCTCTGGCGCCACACCGATCACCGTCACAGGATGCCGGGCGATCTCGATCGACTTGCCCACAATTGCCGGGTCTTCGGCATAACGCGTTTTCCAAAGCGAATAGCCCAGGACCACGTAGGGAACAGCACCTGGACGCGTCTCTTCTTCAGCCAGAAAGAAACGCCCCAGCACCGGCTTGATGCCGAGCACATCGAAATAGTTTGCCGACACGTTCGCAATATAGGCACGCTCCGGCTGTGCGCCGCCGGTCAGCGTGATCCAATCGTGATGATATGCGAGTATTCCGGCGAAGGTGTGGCTCTGCTCGCGCAGATCGCGATAGTCGAGATACGAGAAGGGCGGAGTCGGAGAGAAGTTCCGTTCGCCCCGCTGCAGGCTATCAAGATCGCCCGTCTCCCGCGCGCCAGGAATCGGGCGCAACATTGTGCCGTCGATCCAACTGAATACGGTGCTGTTGCCGCAGATAGCTACTGCCAGCATCGCCGTCGCGGTGATCGAAAAGCCGGGGCTCTTGCGCAGTTGCCGTAACGCGTAACGGACATCCCGGCCTAGTTGTTCAAGCCAGGCTTGGCCCCACATGTCGCGCGTCACATCTTGCACTAGAGGAATATTTCCAAATTCCCGCGCCGCCGCTTGTCGCGCCGTCTCTGCCGTCTCGCCTCGCGCCACTCGATCTGCAATCGCCATCTGCAGATGCGCATCAATCTCTTCCTGCAATTCGCGCTTGCGCCGCTGAAAACCAAAGCTCGGGAACCACTTCATGACTCACTCTCCTCCGGCTTGACGTACATCACCGACCCAATCGCTTCGACAATCCGCTCCCATCGGCCCAGATCCGAGGCCAACTGCTTTTTCCCCTTGGCCGTGATTCGGTAATATCGGGCTTTTTGCTTGCTCTCTGACTGCTTCCACTCAGACTGCACCCAGCTCTGACGCTCCAATCGATGGAGAGCCGGATACAGTGATCCGGTCTCCACCTGAAGCACGTCTCCGGATCGCAAACGTAAAGCCTGGACAATTCCGTATCCGTGCTGCGGTCCCCATTGCAGGGTCTGAAGAATAAGCATGTCGAGTGTTCCCTGCAGCAGCTCGATTCGGTTCTTATACTGGTCTTTCTCGTTCATAGATGTAGACACTCTACTCCCACTGGAGGTAGACCGTCTACGTCGTTTTGTACAGCGCAGCGGATCAGCCTTGCCCACTCAGCAGATTTAAAAGTACGTCAGTTCTGAGGACGAAAATTGGTGATTCTGCATTGGCGCTAAATCGCCAATGCACTCATCGAGATGAGTTTCAATGAGCGCATTGTCCTGGAGGCAACAGTGAACCAAGGGTCACTTGTCTGGAAATGGGGACTATTCGGCAAAGTGACAGCTCAACGCCAACGGATCAATGGACACTAGGGCGTTTTCGGTATCTATCTTGGAAGAAGGCGGCCGTCTCGGTATCAAATGTTTCCTCTTGAGTTATTTCCGGGTGCGCGACAAACCAGAAATCACAGAACAGAAGTGAGGTTAAAGAGCGCAGTGATGTCAGCCACAGAGTTGTGCGAGATATTCGCCTCTCGACTAATCTTAATCAGATATCCGTGAAGCGCCGTATGGACCCACCGCTGCATTCTGGTTTCATGGACATTTGAAGCCTCCACGCGGCCGCCCCTGATACTATGGTCGCCGACTCATCGAGTTGACCCAAAGGAGCAAGGAGCATGCAAATTACGGCGGAGCAAGCGGATCGAGTCATGAAGGCTTCCATACAGAAGGCGGGCGAACTCGGAATTTCAGTTTGCATCGCAATCCTTGATTCGGGGGGCCACTTGAAAGCATTTCATCGCATGGATGGAGCATGGCTTGGAGTGATCGATGTGGCTATTAAGAAAGCGAAGACATCGGCCTTGTTCGAAATGGAAACGCAAATCATGGATAACTTCAGCAAAGCAGGGGCAGATGCGCATGGAATTGAGCTTTCCAATGAAAACCTCATAACGTTTGCCGGTGGAATCCCCCTTAGGTCCGTCGATGGGCAAATCATCGGGAGTATCGGTGTGTCCGGGGGGAAGGTGGCTCAAGATTATGCAGTCGCTCAAAGCGGTGAATCGGCATTGAATGCCTAACCAGAAGGAAAGGAGATCACTCACATGCAAGAGATATTGATTACGGGAGCAGGCTCCGGATTTGGGGAAGGAACCGCTCTCGGACTGGCGCAAAAAGGGCACAACGTAACAGCTGCTGTTCAGACTTGGCCACAAGTGACGGCTATGCGGGAAAAGGCTCGCTCGCTCGACCTAAAAACACTACAGGTCGAGAAGCTCGATCTGCTTGACCCTTACGATGTGGCCCACACGCTCAAATTGAAGTTCGACATTCTGGTGAATAACGCCGGCATTGGCGAGGGCGGCCCCATGTCTGAAATCCCCGTTGAACTGGTGAGGAAGAATTTCGAAACCAATGTCTTCGCGGCTTTGGATTTTACACAGCGCGTAGTGAGGAACTGGGTAGCGGCAGGTATTCACGGAAAGGTCGTATTCGTCTCCTCCGTTGTTGGACTTCTCACGGTCCCGCCCATTCCCGCATACGCCGCGAGCAAACACGCCGTGCAATCGATCGCTGAAGCGATGTACGAGGAGCTGAAACCCTTCGGAATTCAGGTCCAAACGATCAACCCCGGACCCTACCTTACAGGTTTCAACGAAACTGTGGTGGAAGCTGGTCTACGCTGGCTCAACGATGACGTGAACTTCATCAAACGCGACGCCTTCAAGAAAGTGGTCGACAGTCTGCTCGGGGTACCCGAGGGAAGACTCGATCCAAAGGACATGATCGCAAAGATGGTGGAAGTGATTCCTTCCCGCGAGGGAAAGTTCCTCAACATCTTTCCTCCTTCGTCAGAAGAATGGGTCAAGGGTTACCAGCAGCAACTCTACGATCGCACGATCTAACGGGCAACGATTGGCGAACGATGACGATCGAGCTTTCGTCAAGGCTAGCGGTATGATCAACCTGAGCAGCCTCGAATACTTCTTTGCAGTTGGAGGCATTGCGGCGTTGCTATCGAGGGAGATGCTATGAAGAAGATCGCGGTGCCCATTCCTTTTGCTGGTTCCCAGATCGACCAAACACGTCATGTCTGCGCTTTCTTCCACAGCCCCGACGAAGAGTATCGGGTCTTGCTCCCATTCATAAAAGATGGATTCCAGTGTGGCCATAAGGCAATTCACATTGTTAATCGGGATCAGCGTCAAGACCACCTGCAACGCCTGACGGCTGCGGGCATTGATACAGCGGTTGCGGAGCAAAGCGGACAGCTGGAGATTCGGACAGATACCGAAGTCTACCTTCCGGAAGGCCGTTTTGATGCGGATCGCATGATTTCGGCGTTCGAGCAGTTGGCCAGCGGCAATGGCACCGAATTCCCGCTAAAGCGCATTTGCTGTCGGATGGATTGGGCAGTTGAAAGCGGATCGCATGTGGATGATGTGATTGAGTTCGAGTCGCGGGTAAATGAGCTCTGGCGTCGACGCGAAGACGCAGTTATCTGTACCTACCATCTCGGCAAGTTTGGAGGAGACGCCGTCGTTGACATCATGCGGACCCATCCGATGGTCGTCATCGGCGGCGTCCTTCAACAAAATCCCTTCTTTGTGCCGCCAGACGAATTCCTGAGCGAATTTCGCGAGCGTCGGTCTCGTCGGAAAGGCTCACCTGCGGTGGCCTGACATGGAAGAGCAGCTCGAAGATCCAGCCCAGGAAATCAAGCGCCTTCGGCGCTGTATTAACGATCTAACGAGCCTGCTCGCTCTGCCTGCTATCTGGCGCGGCAGTGAACCATCGCAAATTGTTCAAACCCTTCTGGATGTACTCTTCCGTATGCTCAGCTTGGATTTCGCTTACGCACGGTTGAGCGACGCATTTGGCGTGATGCCGGTGGAGATTCTCCGAGTCGCCGAGGACAGCAAAATCACCCTGTCGGCCCAAGAAGTCCGCACTATGCTCGGCGACCCCCTGGCTGCCTACGCTCAAGGGTCTCTCCCGCAAATACGGAACCAATTGGCGGTTGAAGGCATAGCGATCGTCCCCGCGCAGTTGGGTGTACACGGTGAAATCGGCGTGATCGTCCTCGGATCTAACCGGATAGGCTTCCCTGAGAAAACCGAAAGCCTGCTTCTGAGCGTAGCGGCAAATGAGGCATCTATCGGATTGCAAGAGGCAAGACTCCTAAGCGAACAGAAGCGGATCTCCGCTGAGCTCAATGCTGAGAACCAGATGTGGCCGGTCCTTACGGAGGCCGAGATAGATCGTGCGCGGCCGTACGGACGGGTGCGCCGGGTGGAGATTGGCGAGATTCTGTATCGGCCGGGAGAAGTAGGAAGGCCGTGCTTCATCCTCTTATCCGTCAGCTTGGAAATCGTTCAGCCAACTATCAACGGCGAACGGCTGGTCACGATCTTACGCCCAGGAATGTTCACCGGTGAGGCGGGCACGATCGCAGGACAGCGAACCGTAGTGCAGGCCCGAGTTATACAAGCAGGTGAAATCCTGGAGGTTCGCCCCGAAGACCTTCGCACTTTTGTGGCGCACGATGCAAGTCTGAGTGAGATCCTCTTGCGCGCGTTTATGTTGCGAAGGCTTATGCTCATAGACCGGCAGTTGGGCAATGTCGTTGTCATTGGCTCCCGACACTCTGCAGACACTCTGCGCCTTCGGGAATTTCTAAGCCGAAATGGTCATCCATTCTCTTATATCGACTTGGATATGGACGATGCTTATCGGAACCTCCTCGACCGCTTTGGAATCGCTGTTTCCGAAATACCGATCGTGATTGGCAACGGGACGATGGTTTTGCGAAATCCGTCAACCTCACAGCTGGCGGATTCCCTCGGACTTAACGACAATATCGACAATAGTTCACTTCACGATCTGATCATCGTGGGCGCGGGCCCTGCAGGCCTGGCAGCAGCGGTATACGCAGCCTCGGAGGGAATAGATGCTCTCGTTATAGAAAGCCACGCCCCCGGGGGGCAGGCGGGCTCCAGTTCAAAGATAGAAAATTATCTAGGATTTCCAACCGGGGTCTCCGGTCAGGAACTCGCTACAAGCGCCACCAAGCAGGCACAGAAGTTTGGAGCGAAGATGGCGTTGGCACGCGCCATTGTTCAACTTAGGTGCCAACATCGCCCCTACGAACTCGTCATGAACGATGGTACTGTCTTCTTCGCACGGACTATTGTCATTGCGACTGGCGCCTACTACAAGAAGCCAACGGCCGTGAACCTGGACCGCTTCGTGGGGCACGGGATCCATTACGGCGCCACCTTTCTTGAAGCTCAGTTGTGCGAGGGCGAAGAGGTCATTGTTGTGGGCGGCGGTAACTCGGCTGGTCAAGCTGCAGTCTTTCTTTCGCAGCACGCGCGCAAGGTATATATGCTAGTGCGAGCCGCCACGTTATCCGAATCGATGTCACATTATCTCATCGCGCGCATTTCCGGAAATCCGTCTATCGAACTACTGTGCAACTCCGAACTAGCCGATCTTGAGGGCGAGAGCGCTCTCGAAAAAGTGAGTTGGGTCAACAAGCTGAACGGAGAGGTGCGCTCGGTCAAAGCACATCACCTTTTCATCATGGCTGGCGCTTCACCTAACACAAGCTGGCTTCGAGGCCGTGTCGCTCTCGATGAGAAGGGCTTTATCCTCACCGGACGTGATCTGCCACTGGTTGTTGACCCGGATCGGAGTCC